>JAESFZ010000187.1_pt1 | contig 85134 bp, 85 predicted proteins | sample 9269561 | NCBI WGS metagenome assembly JAESFZ01 (sample SAMN14515552, study PRJNA621657) | algae metagenome | isolation source: Tildeniella nuda ZEHNDER 1965/U140 and co-occurring heterotrophs from wet... | place: Switzerland: Stansstaad, Zurih | collected 1965-01-01 | reverse complement strand
ACCTCGCGAGCAACGTCACCAACCTGTCCGACGCCCGCTCGCGGATCGAGGACGCCGACTTCTCGTCGGAGACGACGCAGCTCGCCAAGGCGCAGGTGCTCAGCCAGGCCTCGACCGCGATGCTCGCGCAGGCCAACCAGAGCGCCCAGGGCGTGATGAGCCTGCTGCGGTAACGCCCGCCGACCGCTTCCACTTTCCACCCCGCCGCGGCGACGCGGCGGGGTTTCCCTGTCTGCGCGGCGAGGCGGACGGCGGCGCGGCGCGCGCTGCCGGCCTCAGGCCGGCCCGGTCCCCTTGACGACATATTGCATCAGCCGGTCGAGCCACTGCATGCGCATGCGGATCGCGGTGACGGCATTGTCGCGCACCAGCGCCTGGAACGGAATCTCGACGGTGGTGTCGTAGATCTCGACCTCCTCGAGCTTGGCCGCCAGCTGCGCCTTGGCGTCGACGATCCATTCGATCTGCTCGTCGCGCGACAGCAGGTCGAACGACATCAGCTTGGTGCGCAGCGGATCGATCGGCAGGAAATGCGTGTCGCGCAGGTCCTTGACCCATTGCCGCACCGCGGCGACGCCCGCCGGCGTGCACGACAGCCGCTCGGCGCCGCGCTTGTCGCCCTCGATCAGCTCGGCGCTGATCAGCCCGCGCGCGCGCATCCGGTTGATCGCCGGATAGAGGCCGCCCTTGCTGGTGTTGAAGCTGGTGACCGGCGACAGCTCGTAGATGCGCATCACCTGATAGGCGGTGACCGGCTGCTGGCGCAGGATGACGGCGAGGAGGCTGCCTTCATTGTCGGTGAGGTCCGACGGGTCCGCCCCCAGCGAGTTCCTGGTCGTTCGACGCGGAATGGCTTGTCCCCCGATCAGCGATTGCCGTCGGTCCAGCCATATACCGCCCCCTTGGCGTCAACAAGTTGTCATGCGCGCGAACCGGCCTCGGCCGGGACGGCCGGTGCGCCGGGGTCATCGCTGCGGCGCGCCGCTCGGGGGCGCGGCGCGGCGACAGCGTGAGCCGGGCCGCGGGCGCGGCGAAGACGATGGCATCCTCGGCGGTGCCGCGGCTCGGCGAGACCAGCCGGCGGCGCGCCTTGATCTGCAGGCCGAGGCCCTCGAGGATCGCCTGCGAGGCGAAATTATGCGGCTGGACCCCCGCCTCGACCGCGGCGAGAGCGAGCCGGTCGACGAGCCAGGGCAGCGCGGCATGCGCCGCCTCGGCCATGTAGCCGCGGCCGTGAACCTCGGCGCCGAGCCAATAGCCGATCGACCCCAGCCGGCGCGGCGCCGCGACGAGGTGCGCGCCGATCCAGCCGATCAGCCGGCCGTCGTGCAGGATCGCCAGGTCGGCGCCGGTGCCCGCCGCGAGCGCGGCGCGGCTCGCGTCGATGCGCCGGCGCGCCTGTGCCACGCTCATCGGTGCCGGCCAGCTCAGCAGCCGCGCCGCGACCGCGGGGGTCATCAGCGCCGCGGTCGCCGGCGCGTCGGCCGGTTCCACCGGGCGCAGCGCCAGCCGATCGGTTTGCACCACGATTCCTGTCGCCATGCCCAGCCTCCGTCGGGGAGCCTAGGAGCGGGCGGCGAGCCGCGGCACCGGCGATCCGACCAGCCGCCGGCGGCGATCCGCCAATGTCGTTCATCGCGACGAACGGCGTGGCGCGGCGCGCCCCGCTATTGGCGCAGATGGCGATCGAGGAAGGCGAGGATGCGCTGATAGGAATCGATCTGGTGGTCGAGCAGCCGCAGGCCGTGCGCCTCGTTGTCGTAGAGCTTCAGCTCGTAGCGCTTGCCATGCGCATCCATCGCCTGGGTGAAATTGTGGATCTTGGTCACCGGCTCGATCGGGTCGCCGTTGCTGTGGACGATCATGATCGGCGCCTGGAGCTTGGCGACGTGCGTCACCGGCGAGGCGTTGCGGTAGCGGTCGGGAATCTCGAGCTCGGTGCCGCCGAGATGCCAGATATAGTTGGGCGAGCTCGCCAGCGGATCGCCGACGATCTCGCCGAGGCCGAACACCGCCACGCCGGCGCGGAACAGCGTCGGGCGCGTCGTCAGCGCCAGCTGGGTCATGTAGCCGCCCATCGAATAGCCGAGCATGCCGACGCGGGCGGCGTCGACCCCGTCGAGGCCGCGCAGATAGCCCGCCGCCGATTCGATGTCCTTGAGCTGCGCGAAGCCCCAGTCGCCCTTGGGCAGGTCGCGGAACTTGGTCCCGTAGCCGTTCGAGCCGCGGTGATTGACCTGCAGGACGACGTAGCCCGACTGCGCGAGATAGGAAAAGATCGGGCTCCAGTGATTGTAGAATTGCCCGACGTTGTAGGTGTGGCTCAGCACCAGCCCCGGCAGCCTGTCGCCAGGCTTCGCCCACGCCGGGCGCCGCAGATAGCCGTGCACCTCGACGCCGTCGTCGCTCTTCCACCGCACCGACTCGAGCCGTTCGAAATGCGCCGGCCGGAAGGCGGCATAGCCCGACTGGGTCAGCCGCCGGCTCGCGCCGCCGAGCGGCTTCACATAGAGTTCGGGGATGTCGCGATAGCTTTCGTAGACATAGGCGACCGTGCGGTCGTCGAGCCAGCCGACCGGATGATGCGCGCCGTCGCGATCCTCGACGACCGCGGTGCGCCCGCTGGCGACGTCGACGGTCATCAGCCGCAGATTGCCCTCCTGGTTGGTGAAATAGAGCAGCCGCCGGCCGTCGGGGGACCAGCGCAGCCCCATCGTCTGGATATAGTCGTTGTCGGGATAATCCTGGTCCTCGGCGACGCGCGTCACCTGCCGGTGGTCGGTGCCGTCGGGCTTCATCGTCCAGATATTGAGATAGCCGCTGCGGTCGGAGATGTAGGCGAGACGGCTGCCGTCGGGCGAGAAGCTCGGCCAGGCGTTCTTGGCGTCATCGGCGGGGGTGATGCGCTCGGGCTCGCCGCCGCCCGCCGCCGAGATGCGGTACATGCCGCGCGAATAGAAATGCGTGTCCTTCGCCGCGGTGAACAGCAGATATTTGCCGTCGGGCGTCCAGGTCGGCAGCGTCGCGTTGAAGCCCGGCGGCGTGATCTGCCGGAGCCCCTTGCGCTCGCCGTCGGCCGACATGACGTAGATCGCCGGCCGGCCCCAGCGCGTCGACAGGAAGGCGATCTCGCGGCCATCGGGCGACCAGCTGGCGCTGCGATCGGGGGCGACGTTGGTGGTCAGCCGCCGCGTTGCGCCGGTGGCGATGTCGACCGTCCAGATGTCGCCCTGCCGCTCGTAGCTGACGCGCCGGCCGTCGGGCGAGAAGGCGGGATAGGCGGTCGAATCGGATCCCGAGGTCAGCCGCACCGTCGCGCCGGTCTCGAGATGGCGCAGCAGCAGATTGCTGTCCTCGCCATAGGCGGGGATGATCGGATGTCCGAAATAGCGGCCGACGTGGGTGTGGACGACCGACTTGCGGTCGGGCGACATCACCACCTGGCCGATGCTGCGCGCCGCGACCATCTGTTCGACGGTGAAGCCAGGCGTCCCGGCCGGCGGCCGGGCCTCCTCGGCGGCGGCGCCGGGGGCGGCGCCGAACGCCGCCCCCATCGTCAGCAATCCGGCGGCGACCCTGGCGAGGAGCGGCCGTGCAGCCGCCCGTCCGGCCGCGCCGGTCATTTGAACGCCACCCGCGCGCCGATGAAGAAGCTGCGGCCCAGCGGATCGAAGGTCTGCGGATCGGAGTTGGAATCGCCGCCGGGGCCGAAGCCGAGGATCGGCGGCTGCAGGTCGAACAGGTTGTTCATGCCGCCGAAGATCTCGAGGCTCTCGGAGAATTCGAACTTGGCGTTGAGGTCGACGTACATGCGGTGCGGCAGCGTGCCGTTCTGGTTGCGCGCGGCATTCGAGGCGAGCTTCAGATTGCCGAGATAATTGCCCTGCACCGAAACCGAGAGCGGCCCGCTGGCGAAGGTCGCGCGGATCAGCCCCGACAGGTCGGGGGTGATGCGGATCGAATCGCTCGAGCAGGTGCCGCCGTAGCGCCCGGCGCAGTCGATGATCGGCTGCCCCGCGAGCAATTGCGTGCGGTCCTCGAACTGCTGGCTGGCGACGAGCAGCAGGTTGAGCGTCGCCGCCTCGCCGCTGATCTCGAACAGGCTGGGCAGCGGGAAGGGATAGCTCACCTGCAGATCGACGCCGCTCACCCGCCGGCTGGCGATGTTGAGCAGCGGCGCCCGGATGACGTCGATGTTGCCCGAGGTCAGCCGCGACGTCGACTGGCAGGCCGCCGAGGCGACGTCGAGCGTCAGGAAGCAGGAGTTGAGCAGCGCCTGGCCGCTCACCTGCGTGATCGCATCGTCGACGGTGATGTTGAAATAGTCGATCGACACGCCGAGCTTGGGCGCGAACGCGGGCGTGAATACCGCGCCGACGGTGTAGGTGTCGGCCTTTTCCTCGCTGAGGTCGGGATTGCCGCCCGAGCGCACCTGGAAGCCCTGGCTGGCGCCGACGAGCAGCGTGTCGATGAGCGCCGGCGGGACGCCCTGCGCCAGGCAGACCTGCTTTTGCGCGGCGGTCGGGTTGTTGGTGGAAACGCAAGGATCGGTGCCGCCGACGAAGCCCTGGCCGGGCGCGCCGAACAGCTCGTTGAGATTGGGGGCGCGGATAGCGCGGCTGACGCTGCCGCGCAGCCGCATGCTGTCGCTGACGATCCAGTCGACCGCGCCCTTCCAGGTGAACACCGAGCCGATCGTCGAATAGTCCGACAGGCGGGCGGCGCCTTCGATCGCCAGCTCCTTGATCAGCGTCATGTCGCTCAGCAGCGGCACGCGGACCTCGCCGAACACCTCGGACACGTCGACCTTGCCGCCGTTGATGATCGCCGGGATCGTGCTGGCGCCGAGGTCGTTCGACAGCTGCGCCTGATCGGGGATCGTATCGAAGGTCTCCTTGCGCCATTCGACGCCGAAGGCGCTCGACACCGCCCCCGCCGGCAGCTCGAACAGGTCGCCGGCGAGCGATCCGCCCGCCACCTGGCGCGTGAAGGCATCGTCGCGGCTGGTGTTGATCTTGAGGAAATTGACCATCGCCGGCGTGAGCGCGTCGGTGCCGAAGATCGTCACCGGCACACAGCCCAGCAGCTGGACGCGGCATTGCGGCACGCCGTTCACCAGCACCGCATCGAGGCCGAGCGTCAGCCGCGACCGCGACAGCCGGTTGAACTGGCTGAACTTCGAATCGGACCGCGAATATTGGTAGAAGCTGTCCCAGTTCCAGTCGTTGCCGAACAGCTCGACGCCGCCGCGCAGGCCGGCGGTCGCGATATAGCTTTCGGCCTTCGTCTCGACGAAGCGGTTGCCGAACTCGGCGATCTGCCAGGAGACGCTGCGCACGGTGTAGATGCCGTCGCCGTCGGCGTCGAAGAAGCCGCGGTTGGCAGCGAAGAAGCTGCGCAGCGCCGGCGAGAACAGCGGGTTGGTATCGGCGTTGGGGATGATCAGCGTGCCCGCCTCCTGGCCGGCGCTGTTCGGATTGAGCGCCTCGGGGGCCTGCTGGTAGGCGTTCACCTTCCGCGTGAAGAAGCTGTTGGCATAGGCTTCGACATTGTCGGTGATTTCATAGGAGGCGGTGCCGCCGAGCTGCCAGCGCTCGAGCGGCCGCAGCAGGAAGTTGGGCGCGGCGTAATTATACTGGTCGACCGGGCGGCAGAAGGGGGCGGGTACGCTGCCGGCGCCGAAGCGGACGCCCTGGATCGGCCCGGGACAGGTGCCGCCGGGGTTGGTGAGATTGACTCCCTGGATGCGCGGCAGGTCGGGCGCGGTCACGCCGATCAGCGCGCCGGGGATCGTGCCGGTTCCGAACGGCTGCAGCACGCCCTGCGCGTCGGGAAGGAACGGCTGGCGCGCGAAGGCGCGGTCGCCGAAGCGCACCGCGTTGCGATCGGTGTAGGAGCCGAACAGCGTGGCGTTGCCGCGGCCGTCGCTGCTGTTGGCGCCGAGCATGAGGTCGATCTTGTAGTTGGCGCCGTCGCCGCGCGTGGTCTCGCCATATTGCGCCTGGAGCTTGACGCCTTCGAACTTGCGCTGGAGCACGAAGTTGACGGCGCCGGCGATCGCGTCGGACCCATAGACCGCCGACGCGCCGCCGGTGACGATCTCGACGCGCTCGACGAGCATGTCGGGGATCGTCGACAGATCGGTGAGCCCGGTGACGTCGGCGGGAATGTAGCGCCGCCCGTCGACGAGGACGAGCGTCCGCACCGGCCCGAGCCCGCGCAGGTCGGCGGTGAGAATGCCGGCGCCGCCGCTCTGGTTGGTCGACCCGGTGTTGCCCGGCTTGATCTGCGGGAATTCGTTGAGCGTGTCTTCGAGCGTGACGTTGCCCGAGGCCTGGATCTGCTCGGCGTCGAGCGTGGTGATCGGGCTCGAGGCGACGAGGTCGCGGCGGATCAGGCGCGAGCCGGTGACGATGATCTCGTCTTCGGCGACCGCCGCGCCGGCGGCGGGCTCCTGCGCCAGCGCCGGCGCGGTGAAGATGACGGGGATCAGCATCGAACTCAGCAAGCACGCCATGCGGTACGAACGCTCGATCCTGGACGTCATTTTCGGATTCCTTCTCGGGTTTGAATTATCTCCAGCGACTAGAAACAGGGTCAAAACGTATCGGTGGTTCGGAAATCCGGCAATATTTCGAAAGCGTGAAGGAGTCGTTTTTGCGCACACTCGTTTCGAGGCCGTCGAGGGCATTGTTGAGCGCCGTTCAAAGCGGACAACGATAAAATATTCTAAAGCAGCGCAGAATTGTCACAGAAATGGCATCTCTGCTGAGCATAGAATCTGTGCGCGGTGCGAACACTAGTGCAAAATAGCAACAGTTGAATTGGGCTGCGCCGACGGCGGCGGTCCTTCCGGCCGCCTCTGCGCTCAATTTCACGCATGATCGGCCCGGCGGCGAGGCTCGCCGCGGGCGCCTATGAGGCTGAGGGGTGGGGCCGGCGGGGCGCCGGCCGGCCCAGCCGTCGCCGGCGCCGCCGGCGACGGGTTTGCGTCAGATCAGGCCGGCGGGCGGAACCCTTCGCGCTGAAGGACGTCGACCGCGCCGCCCGGCAGCAGCTCGCCCGGCGCATAGTCGGCCTGCGTGCCCTGCACCGCGGCGGCCGGCGGCGTCGCGGGGGTCGCGCTGGCCGGCTGCTCGGCGGCGGCATCGGCGGTGGCGGTCGATTGAGCGGTTTCGCTGGCGTCTTCGCCGCCGCACGCGGCGAGCAGCACTCCGGCGATCGACAGCGCAAAGAGATTCGATTTCATGTCCACTCCCTGGTGGGTTGACGCGACGCCGCCGTCGGGTGCGATGACCCGTGCGGCGCGAGCCGAGGATCTGCAGAATGTCCGCCCCGTGGCCGGCGCGGCAGCGCGTCGTCGACGCGCCTCGGCGATACAACGGCATAGCCATCGCGTTGTTTCACCGGCGACCGGCTTTTGTCGGGAAGCGGCGATGCCGCGGGCGCGTGCCGCGGCGGATCGCTCAGCGCTGGGCGATGGTGCCCGGGGACGGAATTGAACCGCCGACACCGTGATTTTCAGTCACGTGCTCTACCAACTGAGCTACCCGGGCGCCGAGCTTTTCGCTCGTGCCGCCCGCTGTGGCGCGTGACGGCAAGGGCGGCGATATAGAAAGCCCCTCAGTCCTTGTCCAGCGACGTTTCGCCCGACCCCGCCGACTCGTCGGCAGGCGGCCCCGGCACCGCATAGGCTTCGCCGAGCCAGTTGAGCAGGTCGCGGTCGCGGCAGCGCGCCGAACAGAAGGGGGCATGCGCCTCGGCGGCGGGCGAGCGGCAGAGCGGGCATCTAGCGCGGGCGGACATCGACATGCGCCGCGGATATGGCGAGGCCGGGCGCGGCGCGCAATGCCACCGGCGCGCCGATCCGCTGCGCCAGCGCCGCGGTCAGCGCCGGCCGCGCCGCGAGCCAGTCGACGACGCCGGGCGCGGCGACGAGCGTCCGGCCGCCCACCCCCGGCTCGCGCTCGGCGCGGCGCAGCAGCGCCAGCGCCGCGGTGGCGGCGGGGTCGCCCTGCACCAGCTCGACGATCGAGGCGCGCAGCCGCGGCCGGACGATCTGGACGAAGCCGAAGCCGTTGACCGCGGTCCGCTCGAAGGGCTGCGGCAGCCGCGCATCGATCGCCTCGCCGCAGCGCTGGCGGATGGCCTTGTCGCCGACGGTCGGCAGATCGATGCCGATCGACCCGGTGATGCCGAGCCGGCGGACGGCGCGTGCCGCCGCCGCCGCCCCGGCGACTGCGAGGTCGGGCGGGGCGAGCGCGCCGTCGACGTCGATGACCGTCATCGCCGGCGTCGGGCTGATGGTGAGCAGGCCGCCGTCGAACGGCACGACGCCGCTCATCGCCTCGTCGATCGCCTCCGACCAGCCGGCGGCCTCGAGGAGGTCGGGGCCCGCCGCGCCCAGCTGGCGCAGCGGCGTGCCGCCGATGCGCAGCCGCTCGACCAGCGATGGGGCGTCGCGCGCCGGGCCGTCGGCGGCGCGCACCTTGGCGAGCTTGGCGCGCCCGGCCTCGGGAATCGCCTCGCGCAGCACCTCGACGAACAGCCGGCCGCCCTCGGTGACCCCGGCGCGCAGCGGCTCGATCATCGCCTCCTCGCCGCCGATCGCGACGATGCCGCGCCGGGCGGGCACGAGGATCTTGGCCAGCCGCGCCTCGCGGACGTCGCCGGCGCGCAAGCCCGTCCCGTCGCGCTCGATATGCAGCTCGACGATCCGGCCGTCCTCGATCCGCACCGCGCGCGTCTCGCCGAGGCCGATCTCGACGAGATGCTCAGACGACATCGACGCCTGCGGTCTTCAGCAGCGTGCGCGTCTCGAACAGCGGCAGCCCGACGACCCCCGAATAGCTGCCCGACATGAAGCGGATGAAGCCCGCGGCGCGGCCCTGGATCGCGTAGCCGCCCGCCTTGCCGAGCCCCTCGCCGCAGGCGACATAGGCGTCGATCTCGGCGGGCTCGAGCCGCTTGAAGGCGACGACCGAGGTCGACAGCCGGCTGCGCAAGGTGCCGGCGGCATCGATCACGGCGATCGCGGTGATCACCGTCTGCCGCCGCCCCGACAGCAGCGCCAGCAGCTCGCGCTGCACCGCCTCGCCGTCGGCGGGCGGCAGGATGCGGCGGCCGACCGCGACGGCGGTGTCGCCGGCGAGCACGACCTCATCGTCGGCGCGCGCGACGGCGCGCGCCTTGGTCTCGGCGAGCCGCCGCGCATAGTCGGCCGGCCGCTCGCCCTTTCGCGCGCTTTCGTCGACGTCGGGCGAGGCGATGCGCACCGGCACGACGCCGATCTGCGCGAGCAGGTCGCGGCGGCGCGGGCTGGACGAGGCGAGGACAAGCGAAACCATGGCCGCCTGTGCGCCGGTTCGCGGCTGCGAATCAAGCGGGGCGGCCGCGACCAGGCGCAGCGAACCGATCTCCAAGCGGAAGGGGCGATGCGTTCCGGGGCCGATCCTTAACGGCTGCGCTGCAGCCGCCTGGCGTTGGCGGTGGCCCGCGCATGGATCGGCGCCAGCGCCTCGCCCGCCGCGCCCCAGCTCGCGGCGGTGCCCGCCAGCATCGACTGCGTCAGCGCGAGATGGGCGAGGCCGAAGGCGGTGAGCTTCTCGCTGACCATCATCCCCAGCTCCGCCATGTCGGCGGCGGTCGGCACGCGTCCCGTCGTCATCATCCGGCTGCGCTTGTCGATCACATAGGCCGAAGCGGTCATCGTCTCGGCGGCGCGCTGCCAGAAGCGAAAGGCGTCGTGCGTCGCCTGCGTCATCATTGCGAACATCGGCGGCTTCCCCCGCGGCCCCCGCGGTTGCGGGGCCGGCACGGCTTCTCTACAGCGATCCGCCGTGGAAGACGAACTGATCATTGCGCTACCCAAGGGCCGCATCCTCGAGGAGGCGCTGCCGCTGCTCGCCGCCGCGGGGATCGAACCCGAGGCGGCGCTTTTCGACGACAGCTCGCGCGCGCTGAAGTTCGCGACCAATATCCCCGGCGTGTCGCTGATCCGCGTGCGCTCGTTCGACGCCGCGACCTTCGTGGCGTTCGGCGCCGCACACCTCGGCATCGCCGGCAACGACGTGCTGATGGAATTCGGCTATTCGGAAATCTATTCGCCGGTCGATCTCGGCATCGGCCGATGCCGCCTGTCGGTCGCCGAGCCCGCCGAGCAGGCGAAGGACGACGATCCGCGCAGCTGGTCGCACGTCCGCGTCGCCACCAAATATCCCAACGTCACGCGCGCGCATTTCGCGGCGCGCGGCGTGCAGGCCGAATGCGTCAAGCTGAACGGCGCGATGGAGCTGGCGCCGGCGCTCGGCCTTACCTCGCGAATCGTCGACCTGGTGTCGTCGGGACGCACGCTCGTCGAGAACGGGTTGGTCGAGGTCGAGAAGATCGCCGACGTGTCGTCGCGGCTGATCGTCAACCGCGCCGCGTTCAAGATGCGCGCCGGCGAGATCGGCGCGCTGGTCGAGCGCTTCCGGCAGGTGGCGGGCGATGCCGCGGCGGCTTGACGCGCGCGCGTCCGGCTTCGCGGCGGCGTTCGACGCGCTCGTCGAGGCCGCGCGCGATACCGATTCGCAGGTCGCCGACGTCGTCGCCGGCGTGATCGCCGACGTGGCGGCGCGCGGCGATGCCGCGGTCGCCGAGCTCACGCTGAAGTTCGACCGCATCGACCTGGCGCAGGGTCTCGAGATCGACGCGCGCGAGATCGACCGCGCGTGCGCCGAGGTCTCGCCCGAGCTGATGGCGGCGCTCGAGGTCGCGGCGACGCGCATCCGCGCCTTCCACGCACGCCAGCGCCCCGCCGACCATGACGGCGTCGACGAAGCCGGGGTGCGCGCCGGCTATCGCTGGTCGCCGGTCGACTCGGTCGGCCTCTACGTTCCCGGCGGGCTGGCCTCCTATCCCTCGTCGGTGCTGATGAACGCGATTCCCGCCAAGGTGGCGGGCGTGGCGCGGCTGGCGATGGTGACGCCGACCCCAGACGGGCGCTTGAACCCGCTGGTGCTGGCGGCGGCGCGGCTGGCCGGCGTCGACACCGTCTATCGCATCGGCGGCGCGCAGGCGGTCGCGGCGCTCGCCCACGGCACCGCGACGATCCCCGCGGTCGACAAGATCGTCGGCCCCGGCAACGCCTATGTCGCCGAGGCCAAGCGCCAGCTCTACGGCCGCGTCGGCATCGACATGGTCGCCGGCCCGTCCGAGATCACCGTCGTCGCCGACGCCGACAACGACCCGGCGTGGCTCGCCGCCGACCTGCTCAGCCAGGCCGAGCACGACCCGGCGGCGCAGGCGATCCTCATCACCGACAGCGCCGCCCTCGCCGACCGGGTCGCGGCGGCGGTCGACGCGCTGATCGCGCGGCTGCCGACCGGCGCGACGGCGCGGCAGAGCTGGGACGAGCAGGGCGCGATCATCCTCGTCGAGCGGCTCGCCGACGCGATCCCGCTGGTCAACCGGCTGGCGCCCGAGCATCTCGAGCTGGCGGTCGCCGACCCCGCGCCGCTGTTCGTCGCGGTGCGCCACGCCGGCTCGATCTTCCTCGGCCGCCACACCCCCGAGGCGGTCGGCGACTATGTCGGCGGCCCCAACCATGTGCTGCCCACCGGGCGCCGCGCGCGCTTCGCGTCGGGGCTGTCGGTCACCGATTTCATGAAGCGCACGACCTTCCTCGAATGCTCGGAAGCGGCGCTGGCGGCGATCGGCCCGGCGGCGCGCACGCTCGCCGAGGCCGAGGGGCTGATGGCGCATGCCGAGGCGATCCGCGTGCGGCTGGGCTAGCTCGACGCGACGGGCTTTCTAAGCGCGAACAGTGGAACGGCCGCAAGGCTCAGCGGTGGGCTACAGCCAGCCCTCGAGCACCTGGTCGGGCGGGCGGTGGCCGTCGACCCAGGAGCGGATGTTGGCGATGACCTTCTCGCCCATGTCGGCGCGGCCCTCGAAGGTCGCCGAGCCCATGTGCGGCAGCAGCACGACGTTCTTGAGCGCCAGCAGCCGCGGGTCGACCGAGGGCTCATGCTCGAAGACGTCGAGCCCGGCGCCGGCGAGCTGGCCCGCCTCGAGCACCTCGGCGAGCGCGCTCTCGTCGACGATCTCGCCGCGCGCGGTGTTGATCAGATAGACGTGCCGCTGCATCTGCCTGAGCGCGGTCGCGTCGATCATGTGGTGCGTCTCGGGGGTATGCGGGCAGTTGATCGACACGATGTCGACGCGGCGCAGCATCGCCTCGAGCGTCGGCCACCAGGTCGCCTCATATTGCCGCTCGACGCCCTCGGGCAGACGCTTGCGGTTGTGATAGTGGATCGACAGGCCGAAGGCACGCGCGCGCGCCGCGACCGCCTGGCCGATGCGCCCCATGCCGACGATGCCGAGCCGCTTGCCGGTGATGCGGTGGCCGAGCATGCCGCAGGGCGACCAGCCCTTCCAGTCGCCGCCGCGCACCAGCTTCTCGCCTTCGGAGAGGCGCCGCGGCACCGACAGGATCAGCGCCATTACCATGTCGGCGGTATCGTCGGTGAGCACGCCCGGCGTGTTGGTGACGATGATGTTCCGCGCGCGCGCCGCGGCGAGGTCGATATGGTCGGTGCCGTTGCCGAAATTGGCGATCAGCTGCAGCTGGTCGCCCGCCTTCGCCAGCAGCTCGGCGCCGATGTGGTCGGTGACCGTCGGCACCAGCACGTCGGCGCGCGCACAGGCGTCGGCCAATTGCGCGGGCGTGAAGGGCGCGTCGCTGAAGTTGAGCTCGATGTCGAACAGTTCGGCCATGCGCGTCTCGACCGCCTCGGGGAGGCGGCGGGTGACGATGACCTTCGGGCGTTTCGGGCGTGTCGGCATCAGGACTGCGATGGCTATGGCGCGCACGGCGCAGCGTCAAGCGCACCTTAGATACTTGCGTGCGACGCAAAGCTGGATTCTAAGGACGGCGAACGCGCCAACGGGGATTTTCCATGCGTCTGTGGATTGCCGCGCTTCTCACCCTCGGCACGACGACCGCCAGCGCGCAGATGCGCGAGGCGACCGAGGGGCTGTCGGGGCTGCCGATCCCGCGCTTCCTGTCGCTTGGCACCGGCGAGGCCAACATGCGCTCGGGCCCGGGCGAGCAATATCCGATCACCTGGGTCTACCAGCGCGAGGGGCTGCCGATGGAGGTGCTCCGCGAATGGGGCATCTGGCGGCTGGTGCGCGATCCGCACGGCGGCCAGGGCTGGATGAACAAGAATCTGCTGTCGGGCGACCGCACCGCCTATGTGACGAGCGCCGTGCGCACGCTCTACCAGCGCGCCGACATCGCCTCGCGCCCGGTGTGGCGCGCCGAGCCGGGCGTCGTCGCGCGGATCGTGCTGTGCGAGGAGGCCTGGTGCCAGCTGCGGATCAGCGGCAAGAGCGGCTATGTGCTCCGGAAGCACATCTGGGGCGTGTATCCGAAAGAGTCGATCGACTGAGAGGCGGGCGCGGCGTCGCCCTTTGTCGTCCTCCCCGCGAAGGCGGGGATCCACTCAGCCACATCCCAAGCGCCGAGGCTGAGCTTGCCGAAGCAGGATCGGCGCGCTGCGGCGTTCGGGCATGCTCGCCCTTCGACAAGCTCAGGGTGAGCGCTGAGAGTCGCTTGGTCGAGAGTCGGTCCCCGCCTTGGCAGGGGGTACGAACGTCGTGCTAGCCCATCACCAGCTCATCCTCGCGCGCGTCGGCGAGGAAGGCGACCATCCCGCCGGTCTCGATCCCCTCGGCGAGCGCCACCGCGGCCAGGCCGACGAGCTGCAGCCCGGTCTGGCAGGCCATGACGCGTACCCCGAGATCGACGGCATTCTCGACGAGCTCGGCGACGCTGGCGAGGCCGGCGGCGCGGTAGACGGCGTCGCCCTGCCAGTGACGTTCCGGGGTCAGCGCCGCGACGCTTTCGCCGTGGAAGAACAGCCGCACCGGCCGCCCCAGCGCCGCGGCGGCGCAGGCGAGCGTCAGCGCGGCGTGGAGGCGGGCGTGGCTCGCCTCCGACAGGATGATGGCGAGGCCGCGCCTAGCCGCCATCGCCGCAGCCGCCGCAGCCGGGGTCCTTGGGAAGCGTCACCGTCCGCATCCTGAAATTGAGCGCATCGAGGAACAGCATACGCCCGACGAGCCCCTCGCCGAAGCCGGTGATGGCGCGGATGACCTCGAGCGCCTGCAGCGAGCCCATCGCGCCGGTCAGCGCGCCGAGCACGCCCTGTTCGGCGCAGGTCTCGCCGTCGCGGTCGACCGCGGCGCCGACCCAGCAGCGGTAGCAGGGCTGCCCCGCCTCCCAGCCGCGGAACACCGACAATTGCCCGTCGAACGGTCCGACGGCGGCCGAGACCAGCGGCTTCCGCGCGCGGTGCGCCGCATCGGCGACGGCGAGGCGCGTCGCGAAACTGTCCGATCCGTCGGCGACGAGGTCGTAGCCGCCGACGAGCGACGCGGCGTTGTCGGCGGTCAACCGCAGCGCATGCGGCACGATGCGGACGTCGGGGTTGAGCCGCGCGACCGCGTCGGCGGCGCTGTCGACCTTCGGGCGGCCGACGTCGGCGGTGCCGTGCAGCGTCTGGCGCTGCAGGTTCGACAGCGACACGGCGTCGTCGTCGACGACGCCGATCGTTCCGACGCCGGCGGCGGCGAGATACTGGAGGCATGGGCTGCCCAGCCCGCCGGCGCCCACCACCAGCACGCGCGCGCCGAGCAGCGCCTTCTGCCCGGCGCCGCCGATCTCCTTCAGGATGATGTGCCGCGCATAGCGATCGAGCTGTGCGTCGGAGAGGTCCATCGCTAGCGGCCGGTCGAGCCGAAGCCGCCGGCGCCGCGCGACGTGTCGGCGAGCGCGTCGACCTCGACGAAGGCGGCGCGCTGGACGGCGGCGGGGACGAGCTGCGCGATGCGCTCGCCGCGCCTGATCTCGAACGGCGCGTCGCCGAGGTTGGCGAGGATCACCTTCACCTCGCCGCGATAGTCGCTGTCGATGGTGCCCGGGGTGTTGAGGCAGGTGATGCCATGCTTCAACGCCAGCCCTGAGCGCGGCCGGACCTGGATTTCATAGCCGTCGGGAATCGCCACCGCGAAGCCCGTCGCCACGGCATGGCGCGCGCCGGGCGCGAGAGTCAGCGCCTCGGCGGCGACGACGTCGAGGCCGGCGGCGCCCGGCGTCGCATACGCCGGAAGCGGCAGCCCGCCGCCGTGCGGCAGGCGCTTGATCTGGATGTCGATGGCGGAGGTCATGGCGCCGGCTTAGCGGCGCCATGACGCATCCGCAATTGCGCTTAGAAGGGCAGCATGCCCAGGTAGGCGAGCACCGCGACGACGGCGATCAGCAGCGCGATCGCGGCGATGGTGCCGCCGGTGCTGCCGCGCTTTTCGACGACGACGGTCTTTTCCTGCACGGGTGTCGGATCGGTATCGGCCATTTTCGAGCTCCCTCAACTGTCTCGAAGCCGAACGAACCCCGGCCGACCGCTGTTCCATCGCTCATTTCACCTTCGTTCCAACCACTCGTCGCGCGCCCGTCGCGCTTGACCGCTTAACCGCGCCGCCGGGCTTCCCAGCGGCGTCCGCGCCGGGATAGCCATCTGTCCACAGGGGAACCGGGGGGTTGCTTCACATGCTCAAGTTGCTGCGCGCCATGATCGGTGTCGTCATGCTGGCCGGCCTCGCGGCGACCGCGCAGGCGCAGGACTGGCCCGAGCAGCGCTGGCAGTGCGCGCCCTTCGCCCGTCTCGCCTCGGGCATCCAGATCTTCGGCAACGCCGGCACCTGGTGGCACCAGGCCGACGGGCGCTACGAGCGCGGCAACACCCCCGAGACGGGCGCGGTGCTGGTGTTCAAGGCGGCGGGCAAGATGCGCGTCGGCCATGTCGCGATGGTCACCGGCATCGTCGATTCGCGCACCATCACCGTGACGCACGCCAACTGGTCGCCGATCAACGGCGCGCGCGGTCAGATCGAGGAGGACGTCCAGGCGGTCGACGTCTCGCCTAACAACGACTGGACCGAGGTTCGCGTCTGGTACGCGCCGATCGGCGAGATCGGCACCAGCGAGCATCCGACCTACGGCTTCGTCTATCCCGACATGGAAGCGCAGCAGCTCGCCTGGGCGCAGCGGCCGGGCAGCGCGATGCTGCAGACCGCGTCGGCGCCGCGACTCGACGATTCGATCGGCGACCTGATCGTCGCGACGTCGAACGTCATCGGCTAGCTCCTCATCGCCGCGCCGCGCCGCACGGAACGACTCGGTCGTTCCGGGGTTGAGAGGCGGCAGGTAACGAGGGGACGCGCCATGACCGAAGCCGAACGCTGCCGGAAGCTTGCCGACACCGACCGCCGCCTCGCCGCCGAAAGCGCGCTCGAGACGGTGCGCCAGCGCCATCTGCTCTCCGCCGCGGTCTGGCAGGCGCGCGCCGACATGTGCGACCGCACCGGGCTGAAGTCGGTGAGCGAGGACGCCGCGGCGTAAGCCACGCCGCGACCTCCAGCGCTCCCGCTCATTGCATCGTCATTCCCGCGAAGCCGGGGATCGATACGCCTGCCCGCCCCCAGCGCTCATGCCGGGCTCGTCGAAGCAGGATTGGCGCGCCCGGCTTGCTCGCGCTTCGACGCGCTCAGGGTAAGCGCGATCGGTAGCGCCTGATCGAGCGCGGATCCCCGGCTTCGCGCGGACGACGATTAGGGCTGGGAAGCGGATGCCGGCGCCAGACGCTCGGCAATCCGCGCCACCAGCGCCGCCGCGACCTCGACTTTCGCCATCTCGGGCCAGTCCTCGACGCCGTCGGCGGTGATCAGGTGGACACGGTTCGTCGCGCCGCCCATCACCTCGCCCGACACGTCGTTGGCGACGATCCAGTCGCAGCGCTTCTTCGCCAGCTTGGCGCGGCCATGCTCGACCGTGGTGTCGGTCTCGGCGGCGAAGCCCACGACCAGCGCCGGCCGGCGCGGGCCCGGCGCCGCCACCGCGGCGAGGATGTCGGGATTTTCGACCAGCGCCAGCGCCGGCGGGCCGCCCGCGCCCTTCTTGATCTTCGCGGCGGCGGGATCGGTGCGCCAGTCGGCGACCGCGGCGACCATCACCGCGATGTCGGCGGGCAGCGCGGCGTCGACCGCGGCGGCCATCTGCTGCGCGGTCTCGACGTCGATGCGACGAACGCCCGCCGGCGTCGGCAGCGCGACCGGGCCGGCGACCAGCGCCACCTCCGCCCCGGCGGCGGCGAGCGCGGCGGCGATCGCGAAGCCCTGCTTTCCCGACGAGCGGTTGGCGATGTAGCGCACCGGGTCGATCGGCTCGTGCGTCGGGCCGGCGGTGACGAGCGCGCGCTTGCCGGCGAGCGGCCTGGCCTGCGGTTCGAGAAGCCCGCGGATCATCGCGACGATCGCCGGCACCTCGGGCAGCCGCCCCGGGCCGAACTCGCCGCATGCCATCTCGCCCTCGTCGGGCTCCATCACCGCGACGCCGTCGGCGCGCAGCTGCGCGACGTTGCGCCGGGTCGCCGCATGCTGCCACATCCGCACGTTCATCGCCGGCACCGCCAGCACCGGCGTGTCGGTCGCCAGCAGCAAGGTCGAGGCGAGGTCCGAGGCGGCGCCGGCGACCATCCGCGACAGCAGGTTGGCGGTCGCCGGGCAGACGACGACGAGGTCGGCCTGCCGGCTGAGCTGGATATGCCCCATCTCGGTCTCGTCCTTGAGGCTGAACAGCTCCTCGTAGACCGGGTTCTCGGTGAGCGCGGCGAGGCTCAGCGGCGTGACGAACTGCTTGCCCGCCTCGGTCAGCACCGCGGTGACGGCAATGCCGGCGCGGCGCAGCTCGCGCACCAGCTCCAACGACTTGTAGGCGGCGATGCCGCCGCCGACGATCAGGAGGATGCGCTTGGCCGTCATTTGCGGAGCCTAGCCGGTCCGGCCTGCCCCCTCCACCCTGCTGCGCAGGGTCCCCCTCCCCCGGTGGGGGAGGATTTCGACCGGCGCCACCTGCGATCCTCCCCCACCGGGGGAGGGGGACCGCCGCAGGCGGTGGAGGGGGTCTGCGCCTGCATCAGCCGATCACCCCGGCGATCCCCAGCCCGAGCGCGAGACCCAGGCCCAGCGCGAACAGTATGCGCCCCCACGGCTTGCGCTCGCGCACGCGGATCTCGGGCAGCGGCGGCAGCGGCGGCGCCGGGCTCTCCGCCGGGAACAGCCGCATGATGCGGCGCACGAAGTCGGGCAGCTCGTTCAAGGTGCGCCAGTTGCGGATCAGCGCGTCGGCGGCCTTGGCCTCGGGGCCGAGCTCGTCGCGCATCCACTCGCGCACGAACGGCTCCGAAATCTCCCACATGTTGACGTCGGGATCGAGCGCCAGCGCCACGCCCTCGACCATCACCATCGTCTTCTGGAGGAGCAGCAGGTGCGGCTGCGTCGGCATCTCGAAGCTGCGGGTGATCGCGAACAGCCCGTCGAGCAGATTGGCGATCGAGATGTCCTTGACCGGCAGGCCGCGGATCGGCTCGCCGACGGCGCGCAGCGCGGTGGCGAACTCGTCGAGATTATGGTGCGCGGGGACATAGCCCGCCTCGAAATGAATCTCGGCGACGCGGCGGTAGTTGCCGGTGAACAGCCCGTAGATGATCTCGGCGAGATAGACGCGGCCGATGCGGTTGATCCGCCCCATGATGCCGAAGTCGATCGCGGTGATGCCCGCCGTCACCTGTCCCTCGGGTCCCTCGACGGGGACGGCGAACAGATTGCCCTGGTGCAGGTCGGCGTGGAAATAGCCCTCGGCGATCGCCTGGCGCAGGAAGCTCTTCACGAGGAGGCCGGCGAGCGCCTTGCGGTCGTAGCCGGCGCGCTCGATCGCCGCGACGTCGGTCAGCTTGATGCCGTCGACCCACGCCATCGTCAGCACGCGCCGCGTGGTGCGCGACCAGTCGATCGCCGGCACGAAGAAGCCCGTCTCGGCGGTCAGCGCCTCGCCGAGCTCGGAGGCGGCGGCGGCCTCCATCCGCAGGTTCAGTTCGCTGTTGGTCCAGCGCTTGAAGGTGGCGATGACGACGCGCGGCCGCAGCCGCTCGGCCTCGCCGCCCATCCGCTCGACCTGCGCGGCCGCCCATTCATAGGTTTCGAGCGCGCTGGCGATCTCGGCCTCGACGCCGGGGCGCAGCACCTTGACCGCAACGGTGCGGCCTTCGCTGGTCACCGCCTTGTGGACCTGCGCGATCGAGGCGGCGCCGACGGGGACGGGATCGATGTGCGAGAACAGCTGTTCGAGCGGCACGTCGAACGCCTCGCGCAGCGCCGTCTCGATCTGCGCGAAGGGCGCCGGCGGCAGGCTGTCCTGCAGGCGCAGCAGGTCGCGCGCCGCCTCCTCGCCGACGAGGTCGGGCCGCGTGGCGAGCGCCTGGCCGAGCTTGATCGCCGCCGGGCCGATCGCGACGAACGCCTCGCCATAGGTCGGGATGGCGGGCACCCGCGCGCCGAAGCGGGCGAGCTTGGCGAAGCGGCGGACGGCCGGCGGCACGTTGCCGTCGCGCTCGATGCCGAGCAGCGCGCCGTGCCGCGCCAGGGTCCGCCCCCAGCGCAGCAGCCGCCACAAATGGGTGACGGCGGTGGTCAAGCCTTCCAGCCGCTATGGATGGCGACGAGCCCGCCCAGGATCGGCTCGACGCGCGTCTGCGTGAAGCCCGCGTCCTCGATCATCGCGCGGAACGCCGGCATCCTGGGGAAGCGGCGGATGCTCTCGACGAGGTAGCGATAGGCCTCCTCGTCGTCGGCGACCGCCTTGCCGATCCTCGGCACGACCTTGTGCGAATAGGCGTCGTAGATCTCGCCGAACACCGGCCATTCGGTGGTGGAGAATTCGAGGCAGTAGAAGCGGCCGCCGAACTTCAGCACGCGGTGCGCCTCGCGCAGCGCCGCGGGAATGTCGGTGACGTTCCTTATGCCGAAGGCGATGGTGTAGGCGTCGAACCGGCGGTCGGGAAAGCTCAGCGTCTCGGCGTTCTCGACCTGCCAGCTGAGGTCCTCGATGCCACGGGCTTCGGCGCGCTCCTGCCCGACGCCGAGCATGTCGGGATTGATATCGGAGACGGTCACCGCCGCGCCCCGCTTCGCCATCCGGAAGGCGATGTCGCCGGTGCCGCCCGCCATGTCGAGGATCTGCTCGCCGGGGCGCGGCTTCACCCGCGCGACGAACTGGTCCTTCCACAGCCGGTGCAAGCCGCCCGACATCAGGTCGTTCATCAGATCGTAGCTCTTCGCCACGCGCGAGAACACCGACCCGACGCGCCGCGTCTTCTCCGCGGGGTCGACGTCCTGATAGCCGTAGCTGACCTGCTCGCTCATGCTCCAGCGCTCTAGCCGAGGGCGGGGTGCGGGGCAAACGGGACTAGCGACGCGGGAAATCGCCCTACGCGCTGCGTTGCGAATGCCCGACCTTCATGAAACAACTAAGAGGTGACAGCACGCGCTCTTGTTTGTTCGATCGCGCTTGTAGCGACGACTTTTTCTGCCGTTGCGGCTGAGGCAAACAAGCTGGCCAACGCGCGCGAGCAACAATGGGTTTACCGGGAAGGTTTTGAGGGAGGGCGACAGCCGGTGGCTGCGTTCCTGTCGTCGGACTACTCGGCCGTGATTTTCACGGCGACCTGTGACGCGAAGGCACGCGAGGTCGTTCTTCGCTACTTCCCGCCGCCTGGGCTGCCGAAGGAAGGGTGGGCCCAGGCGGTGTTGCGCGTTGGGGACGTACCGCTGACAACGAATTACGACTCCCAAGCAATAGAGGGCCGATCCCGGCTTTCGCCTCGGCTCATCGCTGCGTTGACGAGGCCCGGCGAACTTACCATCGACGCACCGAACGACATGGATGAGCCATGGTATGTTGGAGAAGCCGCCTCGTTTCGGGCGCTAGCACTCGCTTGCAAAAACTAAATGGATAGCGTCCCCTGATTGTGCCCTGACTCGCCGGGTTCGATCACTGACTCCGGATCAGCGCGACAGCAACAAACAGCGCAAAACCCACAGCAATGACGACCCACACAATGGCTGACAGCGTTGCGACGTGGGTCCAAAAGCGCCCCTCAGCCAGAAGAGGACTATCTGCTCATAGGCTGTCTGGATCGACACCCGCTCCACCTGCGAGAGCCGATGCAAAGCGCGGCCAAAGATCGCCCTCAGCGAGCCGCTCTGGCGGCAAAACTCTATAGAGAGAAGCATAAACGTCGCCTGCGGTAACCCACCCGGCCGCGTCAGCGGTATCCAGCGTCACGCCAAACGCGCGCTCAACATCTTCTATCGCTGCGATTTCGTCGCCGTCTCCGCCGAGACCGACGCTTTGCGGACGCTGTTGGACCATCGCGCTAGGATATGCGCGCGCCGCTCAGCGGCAAAGCTTGCCCTGTGGTTCGCTCACCCATATGCCCTCGTCCCATGCCCGAGCTTCCCGAAGTCGAAACCGTCGTTCGCGGCCTGACGCCGGTCTGGAACGGCAAGCGCTTCACGCGCGTCGAGGCGCGGCGGCCCGATCTGCGCTTTCCGCTGCCGCAGGACCTGGGCCAGCGGCTGGTCGGGGCGACGGTGACCGGGCTGTCGCGGCGCGCGAAGTACGGGCTGGTGCATACCGACCGCGGCGACACGATGATCTTCCATCTCGGCATGTCGGGGCGGATGCGGCTCGATCCGTCGGAGATCGAGAAGCACGACCATGTGATCTTTGCGGATGACGGCGGGCATGTCGTCGCGTTCAACGATGCGCGGCGGTTCGGCTCGCTCGATTTCGCCGCCACCGACAGGCTCGACGAGCATCCGGCGCTCGCCGGGCTCGGCCCCGAGCCGCTGGGCGGCGACTTCACGGCCGATCATCTCGCCAAGGCTTTCGACGGGCGCGCGGCGCCGGTGAAGGCGCTGCTGCTCGACCAGCGAATCGTCGCGGGTCTGGGCAACATCTATGTCTGCGAGGCGCTGCACGTCACCGGCGTCCATCCCGAGCGGCTGGGCCGCGACGTGACGCGCGCCGAGATCGACAAGCTGGTGCCCGCGGTGAAGGTTGTGCTCGAGCAGGCGATCGCCGCGGGCGGATCGACCCTGCGCGACCATGCGCAGGTCGACGGCGAACTGGGCTATTTCCAGAAGGAATGGCGCGTCTACGGGCGCGAGGGCGGCGCCTGCGCCGTCTGCGCGGCGCCGGTCGAGCGGCGGGTTCAATCGGGGCGGTCGAGCTTCTTCTGCGCGACCTGCCAGCGCTAGGTTCGCCCTCCTTTCCCGTCATCCCGGCGAAAGCCGGGAGCCAGTGCGGGCGTCGGTACTGGGTCCCGGCTTTCGCCGGGGTGACGGACTAGGGTAAGGCGGACGGCAAATCGTAACCATCACAAGCCGAGGACCGAGCATGGCCGACTATTCCACTCTGCTGATCGAGACGCGCGGCCGAGTCGCGATCATCACCTTGCACCGGCCCGAGGCATTGAACGCGCTCAACCATCAGCTGACCAGCGAGCTGACCGCGGCGCTCAAGCGCTTCGACGCCGACGATGCGATCGGCGCGATCGTGCTGACCGGGCATGGCAAGGCGTTCGCTGCCGGCGCCGACATCAAGGAGATGGCGCCCAAGTCGTTCGCCGACGTCTATGGCGAGGATTTCATCACGGCGACCTGGGAGGAGCTGACGCGCACGCGCAAGCCGGTGATCGCCGCGGTCAACGGCTTCGCATTGGGCGGCGGCTGCGAGATGGCGATGATGTGCGACATGGCGTTCGCCTCGGAAGCGGCGAAGTTCGGCCAGCCCGAGATCAAGCTCGGGGTGATTCCGGGCGCCGGCGGCACGCAGCGGCTGGCGCGCTTCGTCGGCAAGGCGATGGCGATGGATCTGGTGCTCACCGGTCGGATGATCGACGCCGCCGAGGCGCTGCGCATCGGGCTGGTCAGCCGCGTCTATCCGCCCGAGCAGCTGCTCGACGGGGCGGTGAAAGCCGCCGAACAGATCGCCGGCTTCGGGCTGCTGTCGACGATCGCCGCGAAGGAAGCGGTCAACCGCGCCTACGAGACGACCTTGTCCGAAGGCGTGCGATTCGAGCGCCGGCTGTTCCACGGGCTGTTCGGCACCGCCGACCAGAAGGAAGGCATGGCCGCCTTCGCCGAGAAGCGCGAGGCGAAGTTCACGCACAAGTGAAGCTAAAGCCGCGCCCGGAAAAGCGCTCACCCTGAGCCTGTCGAAGGGTCAGCGCCCGCCCCGGCAGGGGCGGCCTTGCGGCCGCCGCGCTCGCCCTTCGACAAGCTCAGGGGGAGCGCCTCGTGCCTACGATGCCGCGACCTCGGCCCGTGACGTCGCCTTTCTCCTTGCGACTCGGGGCGTTCCGGTTGACCGCGGAGCCGGCTCGCTATATGCAGCGCGCTTTCCGGCGCCAGGCTGACCTGACGCCGCGCACCGGTTTTGCCCTGTGCGTCAGCAGAATTTTCGAGGACGGGAATGGCCAATACTCCGCAGGCGCGCAAGCGCATCCGCCGCAACGACCGCCGCGCCGACGTCAACAAGGCGCGCGTCAGCCGCATCCGCACCTTCGTCAAGAAGGCCGAGTCGACGATCGAGTCGGGCGTGAAGGATGCGTCGGCGGAGACGCTGAAGGCGGCGCAGGTCGAGCTGATGCGCGGCGTGTCGAAGGGCGTGCTCCACAAGAACACCGTGGCGCGCAAGATCGCCCGGCTGGCGAAGCGCGTCAAAGCGCTCGGCTAACCGCTTTTTCCAAGCCTTTGAAGGGCGTCGCGGCATCGGCTGCGACGCCCTTTTTAGTGCGTCCGCGCAACGGCTTCCGGGAACGAATCGGCACCATGTCGCGGCCCCGGAAAAAAGCCGTTCGGAGCGAGGGATTTGCGCGGAAACAGGCGGAAATCCGAGGGTTGGTGAGTCAAGGCGCATTATTTCGCTTTTGTGAATTTCTTGCGCTTGAACCCGCCTCACGACGACGCTTAGAGTGACCTTCGGCCAAGAGCCGCGCGCAGGTAACTGCCGCGAATCAGTAAAGTTCAGGCGCCATAGCGATCCCGGTCACAAGTCATGACCGGCGGCCCGCTTGGTGTGCGAAGTAGAGGGCGAGTAGAGCCGGCCGGCGTTACGGACGGCTGCATTTGCAAATCCACCTCGTAGGACGGCGAGGCTCGCACGAGGCGAGAGCGATGCTTCGGTGGGACCTGTCGCCGTCCGGGCCGAGGGGTGGAGATCTGGTCCGTGGGGGGCCGACAGGAGCAAGCCGAGTCGCACGCGGCGCGGTGTTGGAAAAGGGAGCGGATGGCAGTTTCACAGGCATCGACGCGCGCGACATCGCTCTTTCTGGGCGGTGGCGAGGACGCGCACGCCGCCTGGGAGGCGATCCGCTCGATGCTGCGCGCCGAGTTCGGGCAGCGCACCTTCGACTCCTGGCTGAAGCCGGTCGAATTCGTCGGCATCGAGGAGGGCGAGGCGATCCTGGCGCTGCCGACGCACTTCATGGCCGACTGGATCCGCAATCATTTCATGGATCGGCTGCGCGGGCTGCTGACGGCGCAGCTGCCGGGCGTGCGGTCGATCAAGCTGGTGGTGTCGCCGGCGATTCGCGAGCGCGGCGTCGCGCTGGTCGAGGCGGCGGCGCCCGCCGTGCCCGCCGAGGTGCTCGGGCTCAGGCTCGAGGAGCGCTATACCTTCGACAGCTTCATCGTCGGCAAGTCGAACGAGCTCGCCTACAATGCGGCGCGCACCGTGGGCGAGGGCGGCCCGATGCCGTTCAACCCGCTGTTCCTCCACGGCACCACGGGGCTCGGCAAGACGCACCTGATGCATGCGATCGGCTGGGAGCTGCGCCAGCGCAACCCGCAGGCCAAGGTCGCCTACATGTCGGCCGAGAAGTTCATGGTCGAGTTCCTCGCCGCGCTGCGCGCCAAGGACACGATCAATTTCAAGCAGCGGCTGCGCTCGGTCGACCTGCTGATGATCGACGACGTCCAGTTCATCGCCGGCAAGGATTCGACGCAGGAAGAATTCTTCCACACGATGAACGAGATCATCAGCGCGGGGAAACGGCTGGTGATCACCGCCGACCGCAGCCCGCAGAGTCTCGAGGGCATCCAGGACCGCATCCTGTCGCGGCTGGCGTGGGGCCTCGTCGCCGACATCAACCCCGCCGACTATGAGCTGAGGCTCAACATCCTGCTGTCGAAGATCGAGCGGATGCCGGGGATCATCGTCGACCCGCAGGTCATCGAATTCCTGGCGCGGCGCATCACCTCGAACGTCCGCGAGCTGGAGGGCGCGCTCAACCGCGTCGTCGCCTACGCCAATCTCGTCGGCAAGCCCGTCGATCTCGACTTCACGCGGCAGGTGCTCGCCGACGTGCTGCGCGCGCACGAGAAGAAGATCACCATCGACGAGATCCAGCGCAAGGTCGCCGACTATTATACGGTGAAGCTCAGCGACATGATGTCGGCGCGGCGGGCGCGCGAAGTGGCGCGGCCGCGGCAGGTGGCGATGTATCTCGCCAAGAAGCTCACCCCGCGGTCGCTGCCCGAGATCGGCCGGCGCTTCGGCGGCCGCGACCACACCACGGTGATGCACGCGGTCAAGCGCATCGACGAGCTGCGCGCCGGCGACCGCGAGCTCGACGCCGACATCGGGCATCTGTCGCGCCAGCTCGATAATTAGGCCCTCATCCTCCCCTGCAAGGGGAGGGGGACCCTGCGCAGCAGGGTGGAGGGGTGTCAGTCAGCGCCGGTTACCCCTCCACCGCCTGCGGCGGTCCCCCTCCCCGTGCCGGGGAGGATATCAGCCCGCACGGCCGCCTCAAGGTACGAGCTAGCCCCGCTCGCGCGTAGCCCTTATGCCGGGACCCGATGAAGGGCCCTGCCGCACGTCTCGATGCCCTGCCGCCGGCGCTGCGCGGCCCGGCGTGGATGATCGTCGCCTGCGTCGCCTTCGCGGGCGTCTGGGCGCTGATCCGCGCGGCGAGCGCCGACGTCCATCCCTTCGCCCTGGTGTTCTGGCGCAACCTGTTCGGCGCGCTCGTCATCCTGCCGATCGCCGCGGCGGCGTGGGACCGCGATACGCTGAAGCGCTGGCCGGGGCATACGCGCCGCGCCACCTCGGGGATCATCGCCACCTATGCGACCTTCTTCGCGGTGGCCAACGCGCCGCTCGCCGACGTGCAGGCGATCAATTTCGCCGCGCCGCTGTTCGCGACGATCGCCGCGGCGCTGTTCCTCGGCGAGAAGCTGCGCGTCCGGCGCATCGGCGCGCTGGTCGCCGGCTTCGCGGGGGTGATGATCGTGCTGCGACCGGGCCATCTGCCGATCACCCCGGGAATCGCCGCGGCGATCCTCGCGGCGCTGTCGACCGCCTTTTCGCTGATCACCATCAAGCAGCTCGTCGGCACCGACGATCCGCGGCTGGTCGCGGCCTTCACCTTCTTCATCATGCTGCCGCTGTCGGCGCTGGTGCTGCCCTTCTACTGGAGCTGGCCGCAGCCGATGACCTGGCTGCTGCTGGCGGGCGTCGGCGTCTGCGCGGTGGTCGGCCAGCTGGCGACGAGCTATGCCTTCCGCGCCGCCGAGGCGACCGCGGTGCTGCCCTACGACTTCCTGCGTTTCGGCATCGTCGCCTGGCTCGGCTGGCAGCTGTACGGCGAACGCGTCGACGCGATGACGCTGGTCGGCGGCGCGGTGATCCTTGCCGCGAGCATCTACCTCGCCTACCGCGAGCAGGTGGCGGCGCGGCAGCTGCGCCCGGCGAGCCAGCCGCCGCTGACGTGACGGCGACACCTGACGCAATTGCCAGCCAGCCCGGCGCGGGCCGGCGCGTGTAGGGTCCGCGCCAAGCCTATCGAGGGAGAGATCAGATGAAGCTTCAAGGGTGTTCGGCGGTGGTGACGGGCGGCGCGTCGGGGCTCGGCGAGGCGACGGCGCGCGCGCTCGCCGCCGAAGGCGTCAAGGTCGCGATCTTCGACATGAACGCCGAGAAGGGCGAGAAGGTCGCCGCCGAGATCGGCGGCGTGTTCTGCAACGTCAACGTCACCTCGGACGAGAGCGTCGAGGCGGGTTTCGCCAAGGCGCGCGCCGCGAACGGCCAGGAGCGGATCCTGATCAACTGCGCCGGCACCGGCAATGCGGCGAAGACCGCCAGCCGCTCGCGCGAGACCGGCGAGATCAAGCATTTCCCGCTCGATGCCTTCAACATGATCATCCAGATCAACCTCGTCGGCACCTTCCGCTGCATCGCCAAGTCGGCGGCGGGGATGCTGACGCTCGACCCGCTCGAGGACGGCGAGCGCGGCGCGATCGTCAACACTGCGAGCGTGGCCGCCGAGGACGGCCAGATGGGCCAGGCGGCCTATTCGGCGTCGAAGGGCGGCGTCGTCGGCATGACCTTGCCGATCGCGCGCGACCTGATGAGCGAGGGCATCCGCGTCAACACCATCCTGCCGGGGATCTTCAACACGCCGCTGATGAACGGCGCGCCCGAGAATGTGAAGGCGGCGCTGGCCGCCTCGGTGCCCTTCCCCAAGCGGCTGGGGCATCCGGCCGAATATGCCAGCCTCGCGGTCGAGATGTGCCGCAACTCCTATTTCAACGGCGAGGACGTCCGCCTCGACGGCGCCATCCGCATGGCGCCGCGCTGAGCAGCCGACCGCACCGCCGCTCGTCGCTCGCGCGCCGGCGTGGCGCGCCGGGGTGACGGATCGGCGAAAGTCGGGCACTGGGGCAGCGGCTGGCATCGCGCCGCCCGCGAAGGTCTGACGCCCGCATGCCTGTTCCTCCCCGCCGCGCCGGCCCCCGCGACCTGACCGAGGGGCCGATCGCGACGACGCTCGCGGCGTTCGCGCTGCCGGTGCTCGGGGCGAACGTGCTGCAGTCGCTGAACGGCTCGGTCAACGCGATCTGGATCGGCAATCTGCTCGGCGAGGCGGCGCTGACCGCCACCTCGAACGCCAACCTCGTGCTGTTCCTGCTGCTCGGCGCGGTGTTCGGCGTGTCGATGGCGGCGACGATCCTTATCGGCCAGGCGATCGGCGCGCGCGACGTCGGCACGGCGAAGTGCGTCGTCGGCACCGGCTCCACCTTCTTCTTCGGCATCTCGATCGCGCTGGCGGTGGCGGGCTGGTTCCTGACGCCCACGATCCTCGGCTGGCTCGGCACGCCGGGGGCGGCGATGGCGCTGGCGACCGACTATCTGCGCGTCATCTTCGTCGCGGTCCCGGCGATGAACGGCTTTGCCTTCGCGATGGCGGCGCTGCGCGGCGCCGGCGATTCGAAGACGCCGTTCAAGTTCATGGCGCTGGCGGTCGCGCTCGACATCGCGCTCAACCCGCTGCTGATCCGCGGGCTGGGGCCGATCCCGGCGCTCGGCATCGCCGGGTCGGCGCTGTCGACGCTGATCGCCCAGGTCGTCAGCTTCGCGGCGCTCGTCGCGCTGCTCTACGCCCGCCAGCACCCGCTGCTGCCGCGACGCCACGAGCTCGGGCATTTCCGTCCGCAGCCGGCGCTGCTGTCGGCGATCGTCACCAAGGGGCTGCCGATGGGGCTGCAGATGATCGTCGTCTCGGGCGCGGCGCTGGCGATGATGGGGCTGGTCAACGGCTTCGGCATCGCGACCGCGGCGGCCTATGGCGTCGCGGCGCAGCTGTGGACCTATGTGCAGATGCCGGCGCTGGCGATCGGCGCTGCGGTGTCGTCGATGGCGGCGCAGAACGTCGGCGCGGGGCGCTGGGACCGGGTGGGCACGATCGCCGGCGTCGGCGTCGCCTTCAACCTCGCGATGACCGGCACGATCGTCGTGCTGCTCTATCTCGTCGACCGACTGGCGCTCGGGCTGTTCCTGCCGGCGGGCAGCGCGGCGATCGAGATCGCGGTCCACATCAACAACCTCGCCAGCTGGTCGTTCATCCTGTTCGGCATCACCATCGTGCTGTTCGGCGTGGTACGCGCCACCGGCGCGGTGCTGCCGCCGCTGATCATCCTGTTCGTCTCGCTGCTGCTGGTGCGGCTGCCGTTCGCGAGCAGCCTCGTCGATCGGCTCGGCGCCGACGCGATCTGGTGGAGCTTCCCGCTCGGCTCGGGCGTGTCGGCGGCGCTGGCGCTCGCCTACTATCGCTTCGGCGGGTGGCGGAAGGCGCGCTTCCTGCCCGACCAGCCCGCGACCGGCGAGGCCCCCGACACCGGCGTCGCGGCGCCGACGATGGACCGCGACCCCGACTATCAGGCGCCTCAGCCGAGGTAGAAGTCGATCGTCGTGACGACGCGGACCTTCTGGAAGGGCGTGTCGGCGCCCGCGCGCTCGCCGCCGCCTTCGCCATCGCGCGGGCCGACCGAGAAATAGCCCTGCGCCGCATGCTTGATGCCGCCGACGTCGGCGCCCGAATCCTTGGCGAACTGCTCGGCGCCGCGGCGCGCGTCCTTGGTCGCCTCGCCGATCATCGCCGGCTTGACGCTTTCGAGCTTGGTGAAGCTGTACACGACGTTCGATCCCTCCTCGAGCGCCACGCCGGCGCGCACCAGCTCGGAGACGGCGGCGGCGGCGCGACGCGCCTCCATCACCCGGGGGGTGCGCAGCTGCAGCCGCTGGCGCACCGTCACGTTGCGGCGGCCGTCGGGGCCATAGGCCGGGTTGTTGTCGACCCACTGGTTGACCGACACGCCCGACATCACGACCTCGGCCTCGGTAAAGCCGAAGCGCGTGAGGAAGGCGCGGATCGCCGCGGTGTCGCGGTCGATCTTCGCCTGCGCCGGCGCGACGTCGCTGCCGCTCGCGCTATAGGCGAGCGTCCAGGTCGCGAGGTCGGCGGTGACGTCGCGCTCGGCGAGGCCGCGCACCGTCACAGACCGGTCGGCGAGCCGAGTCGCGGCGATATTGTGGCCGAGCAGCCAGCCGCCGAGCACCAGCCCCAGCGCGATGAGGGCTGCGGCAATGACGAGGCTGTTTCGCGACGAGGTCTCGGGCATGGACGGGGTTCGATCGTTGAGGGTTGCCTCAGGGTGGACTAGGACGGTCGCGTTGAACCGCCGCTGAATGTTTCGAGGGAGCAACGGGTGCCGAGAGAAGATTTCCGCTTCGCGTTCAAGAAACGCGTGCGCTTCGCCGAGATCGACGCGCAGGCGGTGGTCTTCAACTCGCGCTATCTCGAATATTTCGACATCGGCATCACCGAATATTGGCGGGCCGTCGGCATGTACGACAACATGCCGGTGACCGGCGAGGGCGCCGCCGAATTCCACGTCGCCAAGGCGGTGGTCGAGTTCAAGGCGCCGATCCTGCTCGACGAGGAGATCGACATCTGCGTGCGCTGCGCGCGGATCGGCACGAGCTCGATGAGCTTCGCCTTCGAGCTGCACGGCGCGGGGAAGGACGACCTGCGCGCCACCGGCGAGGAAGTGTCGGTGCACGTCGCCGAGGTGCGCGGGAAGCCCTCGCCGGTGCCCGACTGGGTGGTGGCGCTGTTCGAGGCCTATGAGCGGCGGACGCTTCGCGAAAGGAAGGCGGCATGAAGTTCCTGCACACGATGGTGCGCGTCAGCGACCTCGACGCGTCGATCCGCTTCTACGAGCTGCTCGGGCTTCGGGAGATGCGCCGCATCGACAATGAGAAGGGGCGTTTCACGCTGGTCTTCCTCGCCGCGCCCGACGATGCCGAGCGCTCGGCCACCGAGCGCGCGCCCGAGGTCGAGCTGACCTACAACTGGGACCCCGAGGTCTACACCGGCGGCCGCAACTTCGGCCATCTCGCCTATGCGGTCGACGACATCTATGCCGCGTGCCAGCGGCTGATGGACGGCGGCGTCACCATCAACCGGCCGCCGCGCGACGGCCACATGGCGTTCGTCCGCTCCCCCGACGCCATCTCGGTCGAGCTGCTGCAGAAGGGGGCGCCGCTGCCGCCCGCCGAGCCCTGGGCGTCGATGCCCAACAGCGGCGTCTGGTGAGGCTGATCGTCAACATCGACGTCGCCGACCAGGCGGCGGGCGAGGCCTTCTACACCGCGGCGCTCGGGCTGACCGTCGGCCGGCGCTGGGACGGCATGGCCGAGCTGCTCGGGCTCGAGGCGCCGATCTACCTGCTGCAGAAGGACGCCGGCAGCGCGATCGGCCCCGACGGCGGCGACACCCGCCGCTACGACCGCCACTGGACGCCGGTGCATCTCGACGTCGCCGTCGGCGACCTCGATACGGCGGTCGAGCGCGCGCTGGCGGCGGGGGCGGTGCAGGAGGGCGACACGCGCGACGCCCGCTGGGGCCGCATCGCGATGTTCGCCGATCCGTTCGGCCACGGCTTCTGCCTGCTGCAGTTCAAGGGACGCGGCTATGACGAGATCCCGCATGCTTGAGGTCGTCCAGGTCGCCGTCCTGTCGGACAATTACGTCTATCTCGTCCATGACCCGGCGAGCGGCGAGACCGCGGTGATCGACCCCGCGGTCGCCGAGCCGGTGCTCGACGCGGCGGCGGCGCGCGGCTGGCGGATCAGCCAGATCCTCAACACCCACTGGCACCCCGACCATGTCGGCGCCAATGCGGCGATCAAGGCGGCGACGGGCTGCAGCATCACCGGCCCGGTCGGCGAGGAAGCGAAGATTCCCGGCATCGACCGCGCGGTGCGCGAGGGCGATACGGTGGCCATCGGTGCCGAGACCGGCCGGGTGATCGACGTGCCGGGTCACACCGCCGGGCACAACGCCTATCATTTCGCCGACAGCGGCCTGCTGTTCTGCGGCGACACGCTGTTCGCGATGGGCTGCGGCCGGCTGTTCGAGGGGACGCCCGAGCAGATGGTGGGGTCGCTCGGCAAGCTGATGGCGCTGCCCGACGAGACGCTCGTCTATTGCGCGCACGAATATACCGCCTCGAACGGCCGCTTCGCGCTGACCGTCGAGCCCGACAACGCCGCGCTGCGCGCGCGGATGGCCGAGGTGGTCGCCGCGCGCGAGGCCGGCCGGCCGACGGTGCCTTCGACGATCGGCCTCGAGCGCGCCACCAATCCCTTCACCCGCGCCGCCGACGTCGCCGATTTCGCGGCGCGGCGCGCCGCCAAGGATTCGTTCCGCGGCTGAAACTGTCGCCGCATTTTACAGTGGCGAATCCATCGTCCGTCCAAGTGATTGATTCGATTGGCGACGCACAGTTGGCATCGTCCTTGCTGATCTATGTTTATCCGTTCGGGAGAGGGGCAATCTCATAGCGGATACGCATCCGGTTCGCCGCATGCGCCAAAGGGCGATCGCTGGGGGCAGCGGTCGCCCTTTTTATTGCGCTTTCCCTGAGCGCCCTGCCCTATGGTGATCGCTCAACATCCATTGCAGATATCGGCTACCGAACTACCGTCGGACGATGATGAGGTGGAAACGCCATATCTTCGTATTCACGACCTTGGCAGCACTTGTGGCGCTGAGTGGTTGCGAACGACCTACGCAGGACTCAGCAAAACTGAATGCCATCAAGGCTGAGGCCCGCCTGCTGATGGAAGCCTATCCATCGGACGCCAGCATTCCGGAAGCGCGATGGCCCTCGACGATCGCGCGCCTCGACCCCGACTTCGTGTTGCTCAACCCGGACGGCGCCTACATCACGACCGAGGCCTATTTCGATGGCGGTTGGGGCTATTTCATTCTGCGACCGGGGTAAGACTTGCCCGAGCCGATCGAGAGATTCGAGAAGATTGGCGACGGCATCTATTGGTGGCACCCGTATTGAACGACGTGCCGCAGCCGGCGAACGGAGGTGCCGATGCTGTCGCACATTCGAAGGGCGAGTATGTTCGGATGGCTCAGAAGGCAGGCGAAAGGTCTTCAGCCGGAGGGGCAATGGGTCGTGGACGTAGGGCCCGAGCGGATCCAGGTAACCGACGCGGCTGGAGGCACGACTGCGCTGGCAAAGGCCAAACTTGCTGCCGTGGCGATCGAAACCAACGATAGCGGGCCATGGGGAGCCGACGTCTGGTGGCTCCTGTTCGATGCCAACGATCAGCTGGCATGCGCCTTTCCGCAGGGCGCGACCGGCGAGGATGCGGTGATCGACTATCTCGTCGCTCTTCCCGAATTCGATCATGAGCAGATGACCAACGCCATGCGCTCCACAGCAAACGCCATCTTCCCCGTCTGGCGCAACGTAGTCTAGCTCCCGCCTTCGAGCGCGGCGACACGCCGAACCTACAGTTCGATGCACGCGCCTTTTCATTTGCCGCTGCTCCGTCCGCCACGTCATAACCGCTCGCGACGAACACGAGGGAGACGGCGATGAAGCGGTGGATACTGGCGGCGGCGATGATCGGGTGCGCGGCGCAGGCCGCCGAACCCGCGATCAAGGACCAGGGCGACCGCATCTCGGGCGCGCCGCAGGCGACGCGCTCGGCCGTGCTCGGCACCAACGGCATGGCGGCGACCAGCCAGCCGCTGGCGACGCAGGTGGCGCTCGATATCCTCAAGGCCGGCGGCACCGCGGTCGATGCCGCCATCGCCGCCAACGCGATGCTCGGGCTGACCGAGCCGACCGGCAACGGCATCGGCGGCGACATCTTCGCCATCGTCTGGGATCCCAAGACCAGCAAGCTCCACGGCCTCAACGGCTCGGGGCGCGCGCCGCTGGGGCAGAGCCTCGCGCAGCTGAAGAAGGCCAACGGCGGCAAGGCGGAACTGCCGCCGCATGGCTGGCTGCCCGTCACCATCCCCGGCACCGTCGACGGCTGGTTCGAGCTGCACGCCAAATTCGGCAAGCTGCCGATGGCGCAGGTGCTGGCGCCGACGGTCGTCTATGCCGAGCAGGGTTTCCCGGTCAGCGAGGCGATCGCCTATTATTGGGGCCGCGGCACCGCGGGCTTCGAGCGGTCGGCGGCGAGCGGCATGCTGCAGGAAGTCGCCAACATGCGCTCGGTCTATCTGCCGGGCGGCAAGGCGCCCGCCGAGGGCGAGATCTTCAGGAATCCCGACCTGGCGCGCACGCTGCGCACCATCGGCGAGAAGGGCCGCGACGCCTTCTACACGGGCGAGCTCGCCGACCATATGGATCGCTATTTCCGTCGCATCGGCGCGCCGCACCGCAAGGCCGACCTCGCGGCGCACAAATCGGAATGGGTCGAGCCGGTCTCGGTCAACTACCGCGGCTACGACGTCTGGGAGCTGCCGCCCAACGGCCAGGGCATCGCGGCGCTGCAGATGCTCAACATCCTCGAAGGCTATGACCTGAAGGCGATGGGGCGCAGCTCGCCCGATTTCTGGCACGTCATGGTCGAGGCGAAGAAGCTGGCGTTCGCCGACCGCGCCAAATATTACGCCGACCCGGCGTTCGTGAAGGCGCCGGTCGCCGAACTGCTTTCGGACGGCTATGCCGCCGAACGGCGCAAGCTGATCCGCATGGATGCGGCGGCGAGATCGGTCGATGCCGGCAAGCTCGACAGCTCGGGGCGCGACACCATCTACATGACCGTCGCCGACAAGGACGGCATGATGGTCAGCCTCATCCAGTCCAACTATCGCGGCATGGGATCGGGGCTGGTACCCGACGGCCGCACGCTCGGCTTCGTCTTCCAGGACCGCGGCGAGATGTTCGCGCTCGATGGCAAGCACGCCAACAGCTATGCGCCGGGCAAGCGGCCGTTCCACACCATCATCCCGGCGTTCGTCACCAAGGACGGCAAGCCCTGGCTCTCGTTCGGGCTGATGGGCGGCGCGATGCAGCCGCAGGGCCATGCGCAGATCGTCGTCAACATGGTCGACTTCGGCATGGGCGTGCAGGCGGCGGGCGACGCGGCGCGCTTCCACCACGACGGGTCGACCGAACCGCTGGCGCTGACGCCGATGACCGACGGCGGCAAGCTCGAGGTCGAGACCGGCGTGCCCGAAAGCGTCGTTGCCGAGCTGAGGCGGCGCGGCCACCAGGTCGACTATGTCACCGGCGCCTATGGCGGCTACCAGGCGATCCTCCGCGATCCGAAGACCGGGGTCTATTGGGGCGCGTCGGAATTCCGCAAGGACGGGCAGGCGGCGGGCTACTGAGCCGGCGCCGGCCGCCGCGCCGACGGGAATTCGGGGCGCGTCGAGCGTTGTGCTACTATCGCGCCGCCCGAAGGAGTCGTCCGATGCTGAAGGTTATCGTTCCCGTCGCGCTGCTGACGCTCGCCGCCGGCGCCGCCTTCGCCGACAGCCGCGCCGACCGGCAGGCGCTCGCGCTGCAGGGCAAGGCGCTCGGCAAACCGCAGTCGTGCCTGACGACGCGCCAGATCGAGGACATCAACGCGGTCAGCGACCGCGTCGTGCTGTTCCATCTGAAGAATGGCCGCACCTATCGCAACGACCTGCCCGCCGCCTGCCCGCAGGCGACGCGCAGCGGCACCGCCTTTTCCTACCGCACCACGGTCAGCCGGCTGTGCGCGGTCGACGTGCTGCAGATCGCCGAACCCGCCTCGGGCTTCGCCTATGGCGGCTGCCCGCTCGGCGAATTCACGCCCTATGAGCTGCCGGCCGGGTTGAACAAGCGGTCCTTCTAGCGGCGCGGGGGCTATTTCGCCGGCGCGCCGTTCGCGGCGAGCGCCTTGGCGGCTTCCTGGCCGGCGGGGCTTTCGGGAGCGGCCTTGACCACCGCCGCCCAGAAGCCGCGCGCCGCCGCCGGGTCGCCCTGTGCGCCGGCGATATTGCCCTGTTCGAGCATGATGTCGGGGTCGTTGGGGACGAGCTTCGCCGCCTCGGCGATCTCGTTGGCGGCGCGCAGCAGTTCGCCCTGGCGGCGCGCCAGGGTCGCGCTGAGCAGCCAGGCCGCAGGCTCCTTGGGCATCAGCCGCATCGCCGCGTCGAGATCGGTGCGCGCATCGCCCGGGCGGGCGAGCTCGACGCTGGCGCGCGCCCGGTCGATGAGCAGCTGGCCGCGGCGCTGGCCGTCGGGGCCGGCGCCCGACAGCGCCGACGACAGATAGCTGTGCGCCTTGGCGGTGTCGCCGGCGAGCAGCGCCGCGTTGCCCGCCTGGCCCCACAGGTCGGCGGCGGCGGGGTCGCGTTCGGCCTCGGCGGCGCGCGCCGCCTGCTCGAGCGCCACCGCGGCGGGGGCGAAGCGCTCCTGCGCGAGATAGGCCATGGCAAGGCAGTGGCGCGCCGGCAGCCCGCCGCCGGCGGCACGCCAGCTGTTGGCTGTCTCGATCGCCCGCGGCGCATCGCTGCGCGTCTCGGCGATGCAGCGCTGGTAGCGCTCGCGGTCGCCGGCGCTGCGCTGCGCATGCGCCGCGGTGGCGGTCAGGCCGATGAGCAGCGCGCCAGCGAAAATCGAACGGGTCAGGTGGCGCATGTCGTCTCCAGCAGCGAATCGAGCGTGGCGGTCAGCAGCGCCAGATCGGACGGGCGCGACAGCCGATGGTCGCCGTCCTTTAGCAGAATCAGCTGCACGTCGGATGAACTGATCCGCTCGGCGATGTCGAGCGCCAGCTTCCACGGCACGTCGGGATCCTGCTGCCCCTGCAGCAGCCGAACCGGCCCGGGAAAGGCGATCGGCCGGTCCATGACGCGGCAGGCGCGGCCGTCCTCGACCAGCGCGCGGGTATAGACATAGGGCTGGTCGCCATAGTCGCTCGGCTGCTCGATGCGCCCGTCGCGCATCAGCGTGTCGCGTTCGGCGTCGGTCAGGCCGGCCCACAGCCCCCAGTCGACGAAGTCGGGCGCGGCGGCGATGCCGACCAGCGCGGCGACGCGCGCGGGCATCGCGACCGCCAGCAGCAGCGCGATCCAGCCGCCCATCGACGAGCCGACGAGGATCAGCGGCCCCGGCGCCGCCGCGTCGATGACCGCCCGGGCATCGTCGCGCCAGCGGCCGATGCTACCGTCCTCGAACGCCCCCTCGCTGGCGCCGCAGCCCGAATAGTCGAGCCGCAGGAAGGCGCGGCCGGTCGCGGTGGCCCAGGCGTCGAGCGCCTCGGCCTTGGTGCCGCTCATGTCGGACATGTAGCCCGACAGGAAGACGACCGTCGGCGCGGCGCCGGCGCGGTAGCGGTAGGCAAGGCGGTTGCCGCCATGGTCGATGTACCGCAGATCGCTCATCGCCGCTCGCCTTGACACTCGGGCCGCCATCCATAGGGTGCGCGCACCTTATCCCCAAGCCCGAAAGGCCGTTCATCCGTGTCCGAAATGATCCGCGTCACGCTTCCCGATGGTTCCGCGCGCGAACTGCCGCGTGGCACCACCGCGGGCGCCGTGGCGCGCTCGATCGGCGCGGGACTGGCCAAGGCGGCGCTGGCGGCGAAGATCGACGGCGAGATCCGCGATCTGGAGCGGCCGATCGAGCATGACGCGACGCTGGCGATCGTCACCTCGAAGGACGAGGCCGACGCGCTCGAGCTGGCGCGGCACGATTATGCGCATGTGCTGGCGGAGGCGGTGCAGAACCTGTTTCCCGGCACGCAGATCACCTTCGGCCCGGCGACCGACGACGGCTTCTACTATGACTTCGCGCCGAAGGACCGGCCGTTCACCGACGAGGATCTGCCGGCGATCGAGGTGGAGATGCGCAAGGTCATCGCGCGCGACGCCAGGCTCGTCCGCGAGGTCTGGACGCGCGACCAGCTGATCACCTGGTTCAAGGAGCATGGCGAGAGCTTCAAGGCCGAATGGGCCGCCGAGCTTCCCGAGGGCGAGGCGCTGACGATCTACCGCGCCGGCGAGTGGCTCGACATGTGCCGCGGGCCGCACCTGCCGTCGACCGGCAAGCTCGACCCCAATGCCTTCAAGCTGACGCGCGTGTCGGGCGCCTATTGGCGCGGCGACCAGAAGAACGCGATGCTGAGCCGCATCTACGGCACCGGCTGGCTCAACAAGAAGCAGCTCGACGAGCATCTGACGCGGCTCGAGGAGGCCGCCAAGCGCGACCATCGCAAGATCGGCCAGGAGATGGACCTGTTCCACCTCCAGCCCGAGGCGCAGGGGTCGGTGTTCTGGCACCCCAAGGGCTATCTGCTGTGGCGCCAGCTCGAGGCCTATATGCGCCGCCGGCTCGACGCCTCGGCCTATGTCGAGGTGAAGACGCCGCAGCTGATGGACGCGCGGCAGTGGGAGCAATCGGGCCACTGGGGCAAGTATCGCGAGAATATGTTCGTGGTCCCCGACGAGATCCCCAATACCGAGGAGGAAGGGCCGATCCTGTCGGGCGAGTCCGACCTGATGGCGCTGAAGCCGATGAACTGCCCGGCGCACGTGCTGATCTTCCGCCAGGGCATCAAGAGCTACCGCGACCTGCCGATCCGCATGGCCGAGTTCGGCTGCTGCCACCGCAACGAGCCGCACGGCGCGCTGCACGGCATCATGCGCGTCCGCCAGTTCACGCAGGACGATGCGCATATCTTCTGCCGCGAGGACCAGCTGATCGACGAGATCCGCGACTTCTGCGACCTGCTCGACAGCGTCTACCGCGACCTCGGCTTCGACTCCTACGCGATCAAGCTGGCGCTGCGCCCCGAGAAGCGCTTCGGCAGCGACGCGATGTGGGACCATGCCGAGGCGATCCTGCGCGAGGCGGTGAAGGTGGCGGGCCGCGCGACGCCCGAGTTCGGCTGGGAAGAGCTGCCCGGCGAAGGCGCCTTCTATGCGCCGAAGCTCGAATTCCACCTGACCGACGCGATCGGCCGCACCTGGCAGGTCGGCACGATCCAGGCCGACACCGTGCTCCCCGACCGTCTCGATGCCAGCTATATCGGCGAGGACGGCCAGCGCCACCGGCCGGTGATGCTCCACCGCGCCATCCTCGGCACCTTCGAGCGCTTCATCGGCATCCTGATCGAGCATCACGCCGGCCGCTTCCCGGTATGGCTGTCGCCGGTCCAGGCGGTGGTGGCGACGATCGTCTCCGACGCCGACGGCTATGCGGGCGCCGCGGTCGACAAGCTGCGCGCCGCCGGGCTGCGCGTCGAGGCCGATCTGCGCAACGAGAAGATCAACTACAAAGTGCGCGAGCACAGCCTCGCCAAGGTCCCCTACCTGCTCGTCGTCGGCAAGCGCGAGGCGGAGGAAGGCACCGTCGCGGTGCGCAAGCTCGGCGCCGAGGGCGGGCAGGAGATCGTCGGGCTCGACGATTTCGTGGCGCGGCTGCGCTTAGAGGCGCTGGCGCCCGACCTCGCCCGGGCGGGCTGAAGCGCCACAATCGGCGACGAAACGCCATCCCGCACCGGTGTAGGCCTTTCATGGAAAGCCGAACCGCATTAAATGCGGGCGTTGCATAACGGTCCCACTTCAGGAGAACACGCCATACCACCGCCCTATCCCCGCCGCGGGCTCGCGCCCCCACCGCCGCTCACCGGTCCCCGCTTCAACGAGCATATCGTCTCGCAGAAGGTGCGCGTGATCGATCACGAGGGCGAGAATCTCGGGGTCATGTACACCAAGGAGGCGATCGCCTCGGCGGCCGAGGTCGGCCTCGACCTCGTCGAGATCAGCCCGAACGCCGATCCGCCCGTCGCCAAGTTCCTCGATATCGGCAAGTTCAAGTACGAGGCGCAGAAGAAGGCTGCCGCCGCGCGCAAGAACCAGAAGACGCAGGAGATCAAGGAGATCAAGATGCGTCCGAATATCGACGACCACGACTATGATACGAAGATGAAGGCGATCCACCGCTTCATCGACGAGGGCGACAAGGTGAAGATCACGCTGCGCTTCCGCGGTCGCGAGGTGACGCAGGGCCATATCGGCATGCAGCTGATGCACCGGGTCCAGGCCGACACCGCCGAGGTCGCCAAGGTCGAGCAGCATCCCAAGATGGAAGGCCGTCAGATGCTGATGGTCATTTCGCCCAAGCTGCAGTGATCGCCTGATCGATCGACGAAAAAGGGCCCGGCCGCCATCGCGACCGGGCCCTTTTCCTTTCGATCTCCGCTGCGAGGGGCGGATGAGCGGGACCTACGCCGCCTGCTGCTCGCCGTAGCGCGGATAGTCCGAATAGCCCTCGGGTCCCGGCGTGTACCAGGTCTTCATATTCGATTCGGCGAGCGGCAGGTCCTGCGCCAGCCGGTCAACGAGGTCGGGGTTGGCGATGAACGCGCGGCCGAAGGCGATGCCGTCGGCGCGGCCGCTTGCCACCGCGTCGATCGCCTCGGCGCGGCTGTATTCGCCGTTGAGGATCAGCGGCCCCTTGAACAGCGGGCGGATGTGCGGGCTGACCGCCGGGACGTCGCTCTGCCCGAAGGTGCCGTCGGGGCGCTGCTCGCGCAGCTCGAGGAAGGCGATGCCGCGGCTGTCGAGCATCTTCGCCGCCGCACTGAACAACGGCACCGGATCGCTGTCGTTGACCCCCTGCGTCTCGCCGTTGGGCGAGAAGCGCACCGCGGTACGGTCGGCGCCGACCGCGGCGATCACCGCATCGACGACCTCGGTGAGGAAGCGGATGCGGTTCTCGATGCTGCCGCCGTACTGGTCGGTGCGGAAATTGGTGTTGTTGCGCAGGAACTGGTCGATGAGATAGCCATTGGCGGCGTGGATCTGCACGCCGTCGAACCCGGCGCGGATCGCGTTTCGCGCCGCATGCGCATAGTCGGCGACGACGCGCGCGATCTCCTCGACCGACAGCGGACGCGGCACCGAATAGTCGATGCGCTTGCCGTCGCTCCGGTAGGTGCGGACGTTGCCCGGCGCCTGGCGGTCGGACGAGGACACCGGCGCTTCGCCGTCGAGGAAGTCCGAATGGACCAGCCGGCCCATGTGCCAGAGCTGCAGGATGATGCGGCCGCCGTCGTGGTGGACCGCCTGCGTGACCGGCTTCCACGCCTCGACCTGTTCGTCGCTCCAGATTCCCGGCGCGTCGACCCAGCCGAGGCCCTCGCGGCTGATCCCGGTCGCCTCGCTGATGATGAGGCCGGCGCCGGCGCGCTGGCGGTAATAGTCGATCTTGTGGCGCGTCGGCACACCCCGGTCGTCGGCGCGGCCGCGCGTCAGCGGCGCCATCAGGATGCGGTTGGGCGCGTCGATCGCGCCGAGCTTGATCGGGTCGAAGAGCGTGGGCATGCGCGGAAATCTCCTGTTCGGCCGTGCCGTCGGGTGACGGGTGGACGGATCGGCACCTGCCTGCCACAGCAGGGCAGCCCTGCGCGACCGACAAAAGGTTGAGGTGTGAACAGCCGAGCTATCGCCTTCCCGACCTTTCTTCTGGGCAGCGCCATCCTGTCGGCGGGGCCGTTGCTCGTGCGGCTCGCCGACGTCGGCGCGCTGCAGTCGGCGTTCTGGCGCGTCGCGCTCGCCGCGCTGCCGCTGCTGCTGCTGGCGCGGCTGACCGCCCGGCCGGCGCCGCCGGGCGGCGACGCCGTCCGCACGCATTATGGCTGGTTCGTCGCCGCCGGCTTCTTCTTCGCCGCCGACCTCGCCGCCTGGCATCTCGGCATCGAGCGCACGACGCTCGCCAATTCGGCGCTGTTCGCCAATTCGGCGAGCTTCATGTACCCGCTGTGGGGCTATGCGGTGGCGCGCGCCTGGCCGAACCGCAAGGCGGCGGCGGCGCTGCTGCTCGCCGCGGTCGGCATCAGCCTGCTGATGGGACTGTCGGCCGACGTTTCGCCGCGGCATCTTGCCGGCGACCTGTTCTGCCTGCTCGCGGCGGTATTCTACACGGGCTACCTCGTCGCGATGGACCATGCGCGCGGACGGACGTCGGCGCTGGCGACGCTCGGGCGGGCGACGCTGGTCAGCGCGATCATGCTGCTGCCGGTGGCGCTGCTGGCGCCGGGCGCCTTCTGGCCGACCGACTGGACGCCGCTCGTGCTGCTCGCCCTCGGCAGCCAGGTGATCGGGCAGGGCCTCATCATCTTCGCGCTGCCGCACATCGCCCCCGTCGCGGCGGGGGTCGGGCTGCTCATCCAGCCGCTGCTCGCCGCCGCCTTCGGCTTCGTGTGGTTCGGCGAGCGGCTGAGCCTGCTCGAAGCCGCCGGCATGACGGCGATCCTCGTCGCGCTGGTGCTCGTGCGGCTGCCCGAACGACGCCCGGTGGCGTGACGCCGGCGGACGCGGTATCGAGGCGCGTGGCCCGCCGCCGTTCCCTCCCGAAGTCGCGCGATCATCTCGTGCTGCGCGCGCCCGAGAAGCTGACGCCGTGGCAGTCGCTCGGCGTGCGCGCCGGGCTGGTGTTCCTGCTGATCGGCATCGCGCTCGCCGGCCACTGGATCGACCGCGACGGGCTGCGCGACAATATCGACGGGCATATCAGCTTTCTCGACGTCGTCTATTTCACGATGATCACCGTCACCACGGTCGGCTATGGCGACATCGTGCCGGTGACGCCGAGCGCGCGGCTGTTCGATACCGTCGTCGTCACCCCGGTGCGCATATTCGTCTGGCTGATCTTCCTCGGCACGGCCTATAGCTTCGTGTTCAGGCGGACCTGGGAGCGGTGGCGCACGCAGATGATCGAGCGGAATCTGAGCGGACACATCATCGTGTGCGGCTTCGGCAACGGCGGGTCGGCGACGGTGGCCGAACTGCTGCGCAAGGGCTGCGACCCGCGAGCGATCGTCGTCGTCGATCCCGACGAGGCGCGCGTGACCGCCGCGGTCGAATGCGGGGTGATGGCGCTGAAGGGCGACGCGACGCGCAACGCGACGCTCGACGCCGCCGGCGTCGAGCGCGCGGCGGCGGTGATCGTCTCGCCCGGCCGCGACGACACGACGGCGCTGATCGTGCTGACCGCGCGCAAGCTGGCGCCCGCGACGCGGATCAGCGCCAGCGTGCGCAACGCCGAGAACGAGGACGTCGTCCACCAGGCCGGTGCCGACACGGTCATCAACCCGATCGACTTCGGCGGTCACCTGCTCGCCCAGTCGATCTCGGGCGGCCATGCCGTCGACTATCTGCACGATCTCGCGACCGCCGACGGCCGGGTGGTGATCCGCGAGCGCCCGGTCGCCGCCGCGGAGATCGGCAAGCCGCTCGCCGACATCGGCACCGGGCTCGGCGTTCGCATCCTGCGCGCCGGCGTGGCGCACGGCTTCTGGGAGGTCGCCGCGTCGCGGCTGCAGCCCGGCGACATCGTCGTCGAGGTGGTGCCGACCGAGCGGGCGGACTCGGCCTAGCCAAACGGCCGGCGGGTTGCTACCGGCGCCCCGCGACCTCAACCAACGCAGGTGAACGATGCGCCTCACGATGATCGGCACGGGCTATGTCGGGCTGGTCTCCGGCGCCTGCTTCTCCGAATTCGGCCACCAGGTCGTCTGCGTCGACGTCAACGCCGACGTGGTGGCGCGGCTCGAGCGGGGCGAGATTCCGATCTTCGAGCCCGGACTCGCCGAGCTGGTCGCGCGCAACGTCCGCGCCGGGCGGCTGAGCTTCACCACCGATCTCGCGGCGGGAGTCGCCGGCGCCGAGGCGGTGTTCATCGCGGTCGGCACCCCGACGCGGCGCGGCGACGGCCATGCCGACCTCAGCTACGTCTATGCCGCGGTCGAACAGGTCGCGGCGGCGATCACCGGGCCCTGCGTCATCATCAACAAGTCGACGGTGCCGGTCGGCACCGCCAAGGAGGTCGAGGCGATCGTCCGCAAGGCGGCGCCCGACAAGGCGATCGCGGTGGCCTCGAATCCCGAATTCCTGCGCGAGGGCGCGGCGATCGAGGATTTCATGCACCCCGACCGTGTTGTCTGCGGCGTCGATGGCGAGCGCGCCCGCGCCACGCTGGCCGCGATCTACCGGCCGCTGTCGCTGCGCCAGGTGCCGATCTTCTTCACCGGCCGTGAGACCGCCGAGCTGATCAAATATGCCGCCAACGCCTTCCTCGCTGTCAAGATCAGCTACATCAACGAGATGGCCGATCTGTGCGAGGCGGTCGGCGCCGACGTGCAGGACGTCGCCACCGGCATCGGCATGGACAAGCGCATCGGCGCCAAGTTCCTGCACCCGGGCCCGGGCTATGGCGGTTCCTGCTTTCCCAAGGATACGCTCGCGGTGCTGCGCACCGCCGAGGACGCCGGCGTGCCGCTCCGCCTCATCGACGCGGCGGTGCGCGTCAACGACGAGCGCAAGCGCGCGATGGCGCGCCGCGTCGTGGCGGCGTGCGGCGGCAGCGTGAAGGACAAGGTGATCGCGGTGCTCGGCCTCACCTTCAAGCCCAACACCGACGACATGCGCGATTCGCCGTCGCTGGTGATCGTGCCGATGCTGCAGGCGCTGGGCGCCACCGTGCGCGCCTATGATCCCGAAGGCATGACCGCCGCAGGGCCGCTGCTGCCCGACGTCGACTTCGCCGACGGACCCTATGCGGCGCTCGACGGCGCCGACGCGCTGGTGCTGCTGACCGAGTGGAACGAGTTCCGCGCGCTCGACCTCGGCGAGGTCGCGCGGCGGATGCGCGCGCCGGTGTTCGTCGACCTGCGCAACGTCTACCGCCCCGGCGACGTCGCCGCGGCGGGCTTCGCCTACACCTCGATCGGGCGCCCTTAGTTCGGACCCTCGCCGCTATTCGCTGGCGAAGCCGAACGGCGCCGTGGTGCGCAGGAAATCGTCGGGCAGCAGCGTCCGGCCGATCGGCGGCGCCGAGCGCGCCGGGCATTCGGCGCGGTGGCACAGCCGGCAGGTGACGCCGATCGGCGTCGCGGCCGGCATCGGCGGCTGTCCCTGCGTGTAGACCAGCTTCGCAGCATGTTCGGCGCGGCAGCCGAGCGCCACCGCGCGCATGACCTTGGGGGCGCCGAAGGTGCCGCCGCCGCTTCTGACCGTGCGCGCGATCGAGAAGAAGCGCTCGCCGTCGGGCAGCTCGAGCCATTGGGTGAGCACTTCGCCGGGGGTGCGGAAGGCGTGGTGGAGCGTCCACAGCGGGCAGCCGCCGCCGTGGCGCGCGAAGGGGAAGCCGGCGCCGTCGAGCCGCTTCGAGACATTGCCGGCGGCATCGATGCGGATGAAGAAGAACGGCACGCGCTGCTGCCCCGGCTTCTGCAAGGTGGTCAGCCGGTGCGCCACCTGCTCGAAGCTGGTGCCGAACTGCCGCGACAGCGCCTCGACGTCGTAGCGCCGGTCCTCGACCGCCTTGGCGAAGGCGGTATAGGGCATGAGGATCGCCGCCGCGCCGTAGCTGGCGAGCGCGCGCCGCGCCAGCCGCTCGCCGCTCTCGGTGCGGAAGCTGCCCTGCCGGACCACCGCCGCGATCTCGTCGGGCATCTCGAGATAGGCGAGCTGGAGCGCGAGCTGAAAGCGCTGGCCGGCGCCGTCGAGCGCATCGCTCAGCAGCACCGCCTCGCGGTGCCGGTCCATGCGGCGGATGAAGCCGCCCATCACCTCGGCGGGCAGCCGGCGGACGCGCAGCCGGTGGCGCTCGCGCAGGCGGTCGGCGAGATGCGCCGGATCGCCGACCGCCTCGGCGATGCGCTCGGCGGCCTCGTCGATGGTGGGAAAGCAATTCTGCCGTGCGGCGAGGAATCCGCGCGCTTCGGCGATCGGGTCGCGCGTCTCGATCGCGTCACCGTCCGTCTCGGCGCTGCTGTCGGCGAGCGCCGACTGCTCCTCGCGATAGGCAGTGTAGAGCCGGAGGATCGCCTCGGTAACCCCGGCGTAGTTGTTGGAGACGTCGGTGGTATCGAGCGGCGGGATGTCGATGTCGGCGAACATCGGATCCTTGAACACCGCCTGCAGCCGCGCCCGATAGTCGGCGCCGTCGTCGCGGGCGATCGTCGCGACGTCGAGCTTGTAGATGCGCGCCAGCCGCAGCAGCAGGTCGGCAGTCAGCGGCCGCTGGTTGCGTTCGAGCAGCGCCACGTAGGAGGGCGAGATGCCGAGATCCTCGGCGACGTCGCTCTGCTTGAGCCCGAGGTCGCGGCGCAGCCGCCGCAGCCGCGGTCCGACATAGACTGAGCTTTCCCGCGCCACCGCCGACTCCTGCCTGTCCAGACATTACAACTTTACACGAAAGTTTTGTAAAGTGTGACAAGTGAACTTCATTTCGCTTCGGGAGACGCGGCGAAAATGCTTGGGTCCGGGTTATTCGATCACACCCACCGAGGTACGAACCGTGACTTACCAGAACGAGACGACGCAGGCTGACGCGCTGATCCGCGGCTTCAACGGCACCTGGGACGGGATCAACGCCGAGTCGGTCGCGCGCATGCGGCTGCAGAACCGTTTCAAGACCGGGCTCGACATCGCCAAATACACCGCGGGCATCATGCGCCGCGACATGGCGGCCTATGACGCCGATCCCGCCAACTACACGCAGTCGCTCGGCTGCTGGCACGGCTTCATCGGTCAGCAGAAGCTGATCTCGATCAAGAAGCATTTCGGCTCGACCAAGGGCCGTTACCTCTATCTTTCCGGCTGGATGGTCGCGGCGCTGCGGTCGGACTTCGGGCCGCTGCCCGACCAGTCGATGCACGAGAAGACCAGCGTCCCGGCGCTGATCGAGGAACTCTACACCTTCCTGAAGCAGGCCGACGCGCGCGAACTGAGCCTGATGTTCCGCGACCTCGACGCGGCGCGGGCGAGCGGCAACCGCGTCGAGGAGCAGCGCCTTCTCAACGCGATCGACAATTACGAGACGCATGTCGTGCCGATCATCGCCGATATCGACGCCGGCTTCGGCAACGCCGAGGCGACCTATCTGCTGGCGAAGAAGATGATCGAGGCGGGCGCCTGCGCGCTCCAGATCGAGAACCAGGTGTCCGACGAGAAGCAGTGCGGCCACCAGGACGGCAAGGTCACCGTGCCGCACGAGGACTTCCTCGCCAAGGTGCGCGCCTGCCGCTACGCCTTCCTCGAGCTCGGCATCGACGACGGCATCATCGTGACGCGCACCGATTCGCTCGGCGCCGGCCTCACCAAGCAGATCGCCTACAGCCGCGAGCCCGGCGACATCGGCGACCAGTACAACAGCTTCCTCGACTGCGAGGAGATCACCGACATCGCGCAGGCGAACGGCGACGTGATCATCAACCGCGGCGGCAAGCTGATGCGGCCGAAGCGGCTGCCGTCGAACCTGTTCCAGTTCCGCGAGGGCACCGGCGCCGACCGCTGCGTGCTCGACTGCATCGTGTCGCTGCAGAACGGCGCCGATCTCCTCTGGATCGAGACCGAGAAGCCGCACATCGAGCAGATCGCCTCGATGGTCGATCGCATCCGCGAGGTCGTGCCCAACGCCAAGCTGGTCTACAACAATTCGCCGTCGTTCAACTGGACCTTGAACTTCCGCCAGCAGGTGTTCGATGCCTGGGCCGCCGAGGGCAGGGACCTGTCGGCCTATGACCGCGCCAAGCTGATGAGCGTCGATTACGACGCGACCGAGTTGGCGGCGGAGGCCGACGAGCGCATCCGCACCTTCCAGAAGGACGCCGCGGCGCGCGCCGGCATCTTCCACCATCTGATCACGCTGCCGACCTATCACACCGCAGCGCTGTCGACCGACAATCTCGCCAAGGAATATTTCGGCGAGGCGGGGATGCTCGGCTACGTCAAGAACGTGCAGCGCCAGGAGATCCGCCAGGGCATCGCCTGCGTGAAGCACCAGAATATGTCGGGCTCCGACATCGGCGACGACCACAAGGAATATTTCGCCGGCGAGGCCGCGCTCAAGGCCGGCGGCGCGCACAACACGATGAACCAGTTCGCCGCCTAGACACCGAACCCTGGGGAGGGTGGCAGCCCGGGGCGATTCCGCTCCGGGCTGCTTCGCTTCCGCCGCGCCTCGTGTAGGGTGCGCGCCGACCGACATCGACCGATTCTGACGAGGAGATTTGCATGAGCGCCGGCATCGAAGTTCGGGGGGCGATGAAGCCGGGCTATGAGACGATCCTCACCGAGGAGGCGTTGGGCTTCCTCGCGATGCTGCACCGGCGCTTCGAGCCGACGCGGCGCGCGCTGCTGCAGGCGCGCGAGGAGCGCCAGCGCTGGCTCGACCGCGGCAACGCGCTCGATTTCCCGCCCGAGACCCGCGCGGTGCGCGACGGCGACTGGAGGATCAAGGGCACCCCCGCCGACCTGCAGGACCGCCGCGTCGAGATCACCGGTCCGGTCGACCGCAAGATGGTCATCAACGCGCTCAACTCGGGCGCCAAATGCTTCATGGCCTGCTTCGAGGACGCCACCGCGCCGACCTGGGAGAATATGGTCGACGGCCAGGTCAATCTTCGCGACGCGGCGCACGGCACGATCAGCCTCGAGGACAAGGGCAAGACCTACAAGCTCAACGAGAAGACCGCGGTGCTGATCGCGCGGCCGCGCGGCTGGCACCTGCCCGAGGCGCATGTGCTGATCGACGGCGAGCGCCTCGCCGGCGCCTTCTTCGATTTCGGCCTCTATTTCTTCCACAACGCCAAGGCGCTGCTCGCCAAGGGATCGGGCCCCTATTTCTACCTGCCCAAGATGGAGGATTATCTCGAGGCGCGGCTGTGGAACCAGGTGTTCATCCAGGCCGAGAGCGTGCTCGGGCTGCCGCTCGGCACGATCAAGGCGACCGTGCTGATCGAGACGCTGCCCGCCGCCTATCAGGCCGACGAGATCCTCTTCGAGCTGCGCGACCATATCGTCGCGCTCAACTGCGGCCGCTGGGACTATATCTTCAGCTTCATCAAGACCTACCGCAACGACGAGACCAAGGTGCTGCCCGACCGCGCGGCGGTGAACATGACCGTGCCGTTCATGGCGCAATATGCGGCGCACGTCGTGCGCACCTGCCACCGCCGCGGCGCGCACGCGATGGGCGGCATGAGCGCCTTCATCCCGGTGAAGAACGACGAGGCGGCGAACGACAAGGCCTTCGCCGCGGTGCGCGCCGACAAGGAGCGCGAGGCGACGCTCGGCCATGACGGTACCTGGGTGGCGCATCCGGGGCTGGTGCCGGTGGCGATGGCGGTGTTCGACCGGCTGATGCCGGGGCCGAACCAGCTCGGGAAGCTGCCGCCGGGGACGGCCGACCCCGCGGCGCTGTCGCAGCCGAGCGACGGGCCGAAGACCAAGGCGGGCTTCGACATGAACGTGAACGTCGGCATCGGCTATATCGCCGCCTGGCTGCGCGGGCAGGGCGCGGTGCCGCTGCACAATCTCATGGAGGACGCCGCCACGGCCGAGATCAGCCGCACCCAGCTCTGGCAGTGGCGCGTCACCGGCCAGACGCTCGACAGCGGCGAGACCGTCGATGCGGCGCTGGTCGAAAAGAGCATCGCCGAGCAGCTCGCGGTGTGGAAGGCCGCGGTCGGCGACAATTTCTACGCCGCAGGCAAATATGACGAGGCCGCGGCGCTGTTCCGCGCGCTGGTGCTCGCCGACCGGCTCGAGCCGTTCCTGACGTTGCCGGCCTACGAACGCTGGTTCGCGCCGGCGTGAGGCTGGCGAGCCCGCCGCAAAGCGGCTAGGCATCGCCAGATGGGTGGGGATGACCAACGCAACGGCACGGCGGGCGGCGGCCTGCGGATCGATCCGCGCGTGGCGGACCGCGTCGAGCAGGGCCTCGCGGTGCTGTTCTACCTGTGGTTCTGCTACCGCTTCGCCACGGCGATCGCCGCCGGCGCCACCGACCCCCGCGTCTATGCGGTGCTGGTCGTCGACGGCATCGTCCTCGTCTTCATGCTGGCGCGCCGGCCGACCGCCGACATCTCGCTCAGGCCGATGGATTGGGTGTGGGCGCTGACCGCGACGCTGGCGCCGTTGCTGCTGGTGCCGGTGGCCACGCCGCTCGCCCCCAACCTCGGCCTGGCGCTGGTGTTCGCCGGAATGGCGTTCAGCCTGTCGGCCAAGCTCGTGCTGCGCCGCAGCTTCGGCATCGTCGCCGCCAACCGCGGCGTCAAGATCGCCGGACCGTACCGGCTTGTCCGGCACCCGATGTATGCGGGCTATGTGATCGGCCACATCGGCACGCTGCTGCTGCTGCCGCACATGTGGAACTGGGTGCTGTTCCTGTTCGCCTGGACGGCGATGGCGATGCGGATCGCGGCGGAGGAGCGGGTGCTGGCGGCGGATGCCGAGTATGCGGCCTATATGGCGCAGGTGCGGTGGCGGCTGGTGCCGGGACTATATTGATAGGAAGGAAGACGATGCGACCGAGACCCATCGCGACCTTCGAACGCCTATATCTGCTGACGCTTATCATCGGTGTGATGCACGCGGGGGTTCGGTGGTCGTTGAGCGCCACAGCCCCAGCCGGAACCGTTGTCGCCATTCAACTGCTGACCTTTTGTGTGACACTATTGCTCGTGCTGCTAGTGGCGCGCCGCCGAAGCCGGGTCGCATGCGGCATCCTCGTCGCGACATTCCTGATTGGCCTGCCCGTTGCGTTTACCGGGATCATTGACGGCACCTTCGGCGGTGACGTGTGGGTCATTGCGGCACAGCTTGTCCTTCAGGTTGCTGCCTTGGGACTCCTGCTGCGTGCCGAGAGTCGCGAGTGGCTCGCTCAGTCGAAGCCGGACAGAGCCTGACGCCTATTCGAGAATCTCTCGCCAGTCGTTGCGCATCGTGTACATGTTCGCGGCTCCGGTGGTCCCCAGTAGCGGACGTCGGATGATCACCGCTTGACCACCATCGCGGATCAGCGGTCGCCACGCGATGCCAATCGCGCTTCGGACATTGCGCACGTACAAGATATCGAGGGGGATCGTCATGAACAGTCCCTTATCATAGCGACCTTCACCAAATTCCGCCGCCGACACGTCGGTGAAGGTCGCATAAGCGCCTACCGAAATTCCCGATTTGAAGGTCCGCGAAAGCTGGAATGTGGCGCCCCAATCCTTCGCCAGATAGCGCCCCGCCTTGACAAGCGCGTCCATCTTTAGATCTTCAAAATGATAGAAGCCTGTAACGTGGCCCGTAACCACATCATAGTCGCGGAATGAGAAGAACTGATCATAGTCGCGCTGTTTGGCATAGGTTATCTCGGCACCGACGGCCCAGTTAGCGTCATAGGGTCGATAGAGAACCTCGCCGCCGACTCCCCCGAACATCTCCTCAAGCAAGCCTCCATAAACATGCCCGTAGAGCGAAGGTGCGATGTTAAAGTTGTAGTCAGCCTGCAAGTGGGTAATCGCTGTTCTTCCCTCGCGAAGGTATTCCTTAATATCCGAACGCACATGTGGCAGAACGCTGTCGGATGGGACACGAAGCTGATCGAAATTGTCAGAGAGGTTGATCCCGACGCTGCCAGTTGCCGAAAGACCGCGTCCGAGTTCAAGTTGGCCATGCAGTCGTAGCCAAAGCTGATAAAGAATAAACTGTTCTGGGCGTCCGAGTGTCGTACGAAGCCCCGGCCGTATCGCATAGAAGAAGCCGGGCTTTGTCTCAGGCTGGTAGCTCGCATCGTTGAACGCAAGCGGCGGCTCGTCGAACTCAGTCCGCATAAAGAGTTCATCAAGGGAGCCGCGACCGGGCGTGACGGCCTTCTCCAGATCCGCGCGATACATCGTCGCGGACATGGTTTCCAAGCCGCTCTCAACAAATATGATCGTCACGCCGACATATTGCGGGGGCAGCACGGAGAAGGCAGAACGCGCGATCCGCCCGAGCCCCGTCGCCATGTTACGAAAGCGAGATTGTGCCACGTACATGGTCACGCTTTTCGAAGCGAAGTCGGCCGCCAGCAGCCCCGCTCCCTGCCTGGCCAGCGCGGTACGTAGCTTTTCGATGTCGACGTCGGCGGGAACGCCCGGCGGCTGCGGTCGAACCGCCGCAACTACCGCAGGTTGGGTCGTCGGCGCCGGTGCTAAGATATCTGCGCTGGGAACGCTCGGTGTCGCTGGCGCGTCTGGGACAAGCGGCGGTGCAGGCGGATCGATCTTGAGAGAGCGGCGACGACTGTTGAAGTTGGTCGTCAGCGCCAGGTGCAGACCGACACGATTGCCCCGCTCGAAGCTTGCACCGACGTTCAGCCAAGGTCGAACGCGATACTCGACACCAACGTTGACGGGCGTCGAGACGCGAAAGCGGTTGCTTAGCGGCTCCGTTTGATAGTCGTTGGAGTCATATTCGGCCTTCAGGGTTACGCCCCGTAGCGGCGTATCGTAACTCAGGCCGCCGAAGAAGGCTGCCCTCGGGCCCTTGAAATAGCCGCTAGTCAGGGCGCCGCCGCCGATGACTGCGGGGTCGCGGGAACCGTAGCTGTCCGAAATGAGCCTGAAGGGATTCTTTATATGCCCGCGGGAGCCCAGGTTGCCCCAGGCGATTCCGAATGACGTATCAAAGGGGCCCGCCCGCTTGTTCATCACGATGTATTCAGACGAGAATAAGCCGGTGCCAAGAAAGTCGCGCGCACCTATGGCGATCGCGGGCCTCAACGCTCCCTCGCCGAGGAGCTTGATCTTTATATCGAGCCCGCGATCCTTATACGTCTGATCGCCGCTGAATTCGGGCGAGCCGGAAAATAGCCGATTGCTCACCGAACTGTAGCGCAAGCTCGCCTCGAGCCACGAGGTTGCTTGCATCGTGACGAAATATCGCTCGTAGGGCGCGACCCGCGACCCACCAACATGGAGTTGACCGTCCGGGGCGAAGCGGGCGGTCGGCGTCTGGAGAAGACCCACGCCCCCGAAGTCGTTCACCGTGTATATGTCGGGAAACGGTTCCCAATCCGAGGCACGCGCTTGACCCGACAACAGGGCAAAGAGGCTTACCCCTGTCAACGCCGCGGCGCGTGCAAACCCACCGATCATCGTGCAGGGGCCATCGAAACCAGTACTCGAGCCCAGCTCGACAATTTCACTCACGACAGCATCACTCCCCGACGCGGCTGCGTTCAACGTTACAACAGCGCAAACACCCGCTATATCGAAGCGATCAGTTGCTTACAGCAGGAATGGGCCCCAATTGCCAACATCAGCGTCGAATCGCCGAGCATTTCTGAGCCTGTTTTCCGCAAGCACATTGGCGGGGTGCGCCGCGTTCGGCAAGAATTCTCCTTTCTGGGGAACGCTTTCCGCAGGGATCGATCCCCCTGAAGGCGCGCGGATTTCGCGGGCCTATGTCGATCAGCTTGCGTTCGCGTCGATGACGGCCTGGTTCGAAGGCTCGCCGAAGTCGCTGCTGGTGCTGGCCGAGTTCGAAGGCGCCGACCGACTCGTCTGGCATTCGGCACAACGCGAGGCGATCACGACGCAAGGCCCGTTCGTCGTCCGCTCGATCGGAACGGACTTCGAATTGCGCGACGCGAGCTATGTCCCGCGCCTGAGTGACATCCGCGGGTCATCGGGCCGGAAGATGGAGCGCGTCCTCGACGTGATGGCCGATGGCAAGCGATCGCGCTTTTTGGTGCGGGCGCGTTTCCGGGCGGGCCCCCTCGATGATGTCGAACTTCTCGGGCAGCCGCGGCGATTGCGACGCTTCGTCGAGACTGTCAGTGCCGGTGGCACGCCGCGATATCGCAACGACTATTGGATCGACGAATCCGACGGCTTTTGCTGGAAAAGCCGGCAGATTGTCGTCCCCGGCCTCCCGCACCTGAACATCGAAGTAACGAAGCGCCCCGCCAGGACCGCCGTCTAGAGCACGTTCGGTTTAGTTGCACGCGTACCCGGCGTGGCGAAGATAGTTTGCGCACTCGGCTGGTGAGAAGCGATCGAGGAGTTCGCCGATGCGGCACCATGTGTCGTGGATGGTTCGCTCGTCGGCCTTGCGCAACAGGGCTTTGAGCTTTGCGAACACCTGCTCGATGGGGTTCAGGTCGGGACTGTAGGGCGGCAGGAACAGCAAGTGGGCGCCGGCGCGGCGGATGGCCTGGCGCACCGCCTTTCCTTTGTGGCTGCCCAGGTTGTCGAGCACCACGACGTCGCCGGGCCGAAGCGTGGGTATGAGCGCCTGTTCGATCCAGGCGAGGAACCACGTCCCGTTGATCGGTCCGTCGATCACCAGCGGAGCATGGATGCCGTCGTGGCGAAGTGCAGCCAGGAAGGTCATCGTGGTCCAGTGGCCATGAGGGACCTTCGCCAGCAGCCGTTCGCCGCGCTGGGCGCGACCATGGGTGCGGGTCATGTTGGTCTTGGCCCAGAGCCTGCCCCCGCGGAGGCGGGGGTCTCGTCGATGAAAACCAGGCGGCGCGGATCAAGCCGGTGCTGATGCCGCTTCCACCGCTCCCGCTTCCTCGCCACGTCCGGCCTGTCTTGTTCGGCGGCGTGCAGCGTTTTTTTTTGCTGAGCCCCTCACGCTTGAGGAAGGCCCACACCGACCAGTCGCCCGCCTTCACGCCGCGATCCGCCAGCTCGACCACCAGCGCCCGGATCGTCAGATCCGGCTTCTCGGCAAGCCGGCCCAGAAGCCAGTCCCGCTCGCCCGCCAGCACCGAACGCCGGTAATCGCCCATCCGCCGCGGCTTCGGGCTCCCCTCAGACCGCGCCCGCGCCGTCCACTTCACCGCCGCCGAGGCGCTGATCCCAAACCGACGCGCCGCCGAGCGACAGCTCTCCCCAGCCGAAACCGCCGCAACAACCCGTTCCCGCAAATCCATCGAATAGGCACGAGGCATGAGGGCTGGCCTCCCATCCAGCCCCAACCTTGAATCACAATCCGAGCGCCGCGGGAATCCCGCGATTCTAACTAAGACGATGGTGCTCTATTGTAAGAGAAGCCGGCGTGGCGATAGGGCCTTGGCGGCCTACGCAATCTATCGCACTCCGGAAGCGCGAAGATGCGCAGACCTGCGGCGGCTGGCGGCCAGCCTGTAGGAAATGGACGCGAAAAAGAGCCGCCCGACGGCGGCTCTTTCTTTGTCTGACGACTGACTTACGGGTTGGTCGATGTTGCGGTCGAGGTCGACGTCGAAGTCGCAGTCGTGGTCGGTGGCGTGGTGGTCGGGGGCGGCGTGGTGCCACCGCCGTTGTCCGGGGTCGAGTCGTCACCGCCGGTAGCAGCGATCGCCGCCGCTGCGAGGACGGTCGCCGCCGCAATCGCGAAACCAACGCCGAGGCCGCCCGAAGCGGCGCCGCTCGCCGCGCCACCGGCAGCATCGCCCGACGTGCTTGTCGTGGTGTTGGTCGTCGTGGTGCTGGTCGGCGTGTCAACCGTCGTCTCAACTGACGTCGAGTTCGGGGTCTCCGTCGTCGTAGTGGTCACGGTCGGCTCAGTCGTCTGGGCCACCGCAGCAGAGACCTGCACGAGCACCAGCGCGCTAGCCGCAAGCATTGCAATCGTTCGCATTCGTCACCCCTGTATACTGCGTCAACTTTGAAAACTTGCCGATACGGATAGCTAATTCCCGAGGTAAAGCAAGCCCATTCGAACGCCTGTGCATCCAAACTCTGCTCCGTAGCTTCGGTGCAACGGTGCAATCGCAATCCCGCTACGAGCGCACCTATCGCTTTTTGGTTCCCACTGCGCACCAAAACGGCATGCGATTACTGAAGCAGATATCGGTCAGCCCCGCCTGCTCCATCATCATCTCGATTTCGGACCGAGTGAAGCGTTGTTCGAGTCGCGTCCCGAATCGATCGAGCGCGTCGGTTCGCATCGTGTAGAAGGATTTGTCGCGATAATAGGAGAGCGGCCACGATCCGACGGGGGCCCCGGCCTTCTCGGCCGCCGCGGCAGCGCGCGCAAGTGGCCAATAAATGAAGGCCGCAAGGAGCTGGGATGCAGCGTAGCGCGCCGGGTGGGGAAGGTAGGCGACGACCCGGCGTACGAGATCCGAACTTTTCCAGAGGAGGCGGAACCAGAGCGGGCGGCCGTCGAAGCGGTAATAGAGATAGACGAGGAAAGGAGCGCCCGGCTTCAGCTTGTCCACGCATCTCTGAAGGCCCTGTTGCGTGTCAGGAACATGATGCAGCACGCCAAGCGAATAGCCAAAATCCATCGAGTCATCAGCTAGCGGCATACTGTCGACACTTGCGTGATGAAAATGCACATTAGGCGCCTATTCGAGCATGCGCTGCGCGACGGCCAGCGCACTTTCGCTTGCGTCGATGCAATTCAGCGTTCCGACACGCGGCGCAACGACGCTAGCCCAGCGCCCGCTGCCACAGCCGAGGTCGAACCCGATCGCCGCTGCCGGCAAACTGTCCCACGGGAAAATTGCGAAATAGTCAGCGAAGATGCGCTCGCGCTCTTCCTGGCCCAATTGTGATTGGTCGAAACGTGACCATTCGTCGCCAAAGCCGTCAACGACTGCTTGGTCCGCGTTGGTCGCGGTTGTCCTGCTGGCCATGCTCGAACTTTCAAAAAAATGAGGCGTGGGCGAGAGGCTTAGGCGGCGAGGGCCGTCATGACCCGGTCGGGTAGATCGGTCAGTTGCATGCTGGGACCCGAGAATCCGGACTGCACTGCACTATCGGCAAAATAGCCTGTACCGTTGTGCCGACCGTTCTTGATCGCGACGAAGGCGACGTCAGTGCGAAGCCCTGAATATTCCTCGTTGCCGATCCTAAACCGTAGATTGGTCGGTATATCATTCGGATAGATGAGCATGACGAACAGGTCGTCGCCGCGGTTGTCCACATCGAAAAGGGGGTCGCCCGCGATCGTTCGCGCTTCGGCCAGCCGTCGCTCGGCGACCTGAGCCTCGGCCTCGTCAGCGCACCGCACCAGAAAGTCTCTCGACATTCGCGGCTCGACCGACTGGAATTCGACGCCGATCTTGCGGAGGAAGGCACCGTGATCCCGCAAGCGCCAGTAATAGGTCAGTTCGGGATGCGGATCCTGGTGAAGCCCTGTCGCCAACATAAGCCGCGCTCGGGGAAAGAGCCGCTGGATATCACCTAAAATCGCGTCATAGAGCTCATAGACATCGAGCAGTGGATCGACCCCCGGCGGCAGGTACCATTCAGGGTTGCGGAGTGCTCCCTTATAGACGGGAGAAGAAAACATGTAATGGTGCTGGATATGAGCGCCGGCATTGAGGAACAGCGTGGCAAAGTCGGGCTTAGTCTTCGCAACGCAGTCACTGAACAAGTCGGCAAGTAGAAGATCGAGGAACACGGCACGCAGCCACGGCTTGCGGCGCGCGCTCGCCGCATAGCGCAGATACCGTGGGTAATTGGCCGGGCGTGCGACCGATAATGCACCCAGCGCGAGATCGAACACCGAGGACGGGCTGAGCCGTGCCTCGGCGTTGTCATTTACCGCCTGAACGATGGCGCGAAACATGCGCTGCAGGTGCGGCGGCGCGATAATATCGGTCGGGGTCCATGGATCCGGTACGAAGAACGCCGGCTGGCGCAGCCGAAACTTGGCGTTCATCGGGCTGATTGCCCCGACTCGAAGGCCCTGGTCCTCGAGCCGCTCCCAGATCTGCGGATGGTCGTGATCAACAATATCGCCAAGCCTGAATACGCCGTGCTCGGCAAGGGATTTGCCAGTGTGGGCGCTCACCCATTGGATCCATGGCTCCAGGTCGTCGTATTTGGTTTCCGACACCGTTTCGGCATAACCGTGGCGTTCAAAGAAGCGCTTGAAATTGGGAAGGGCGCCGCGCCCGATGTATGCCTCGATAAACTTGAAGTTTATCTCGTTGAGTTCCAAGAAAAGAAGCTGCTGCTTTGGCAAAACCATCGTCCCCTGTCGAGCGCGCAATCGCCCTTTAGCAGATTGCCGACGATCTCGTAAATCGATGGTGGAGACGCGCAGATCGATGCTGCCGCTGCTTGTGGCAGGCGGGCGTTGTCGCTAGCCAACGATATGTCCGACGCTGATCGCGCCCCGCCTCTGGTTCTCATCTCCAGTCGTTGTGCGCAAACCATATTCGCTCAGCGCCGAAGCTTGGCTCTGGCGCTGCGAACGCGCGGGTGGAGCGTACTGCTGGCCGGCGATGCCGCGAAGGGAGACCCATTTCCCGACAAGATTCGAGCCCTTGGCCTCGACTTCGCGGCGCTGCCGGTCAACCAGCGCTCGCAGAACCCGCTGAGCATGGTCAGCTTGTTCATAGCATATATCGTCCTGTTCCGCCGTGTCCGGCCGGAAATCTTCCACGCGTTCACAATCAAGCCGATGATCGTCGGCCTGCTGGCGGCAGCCGTTGCGCGCGTTCCGGTACGAGTCGCTACGGTTGCGGGTCTCGGCCACATTTTTCTGTCTTCGCGGCCGCCGGTTCGGTGGGCGGCGGTGCAGCTGTTCAAACTCGCGCTAGGCCGGGCCCATCGGGTGATCTTCTATAATTCTTCCGACCAGGAGCTGTTCGAGCGGCTGGGCTTGGTAAGGCCGGGCAGCAGCCTGCTGATCCCGGGGAGCGGCGTGGACATCCAGCGGTTTGCGCCTACGGCCAGCGACCTCCCAAAATCGCGGCCGTTCAGCGTGCTGTTCATCGGGCGGCTATTGCGCGAGAAGGGCGTTGGCGAGCTGCTACAGGCGGCCCGCAAGTTACGGGCGCAGAAGTTCGATGTGCGCATCGAATTGCTTGGCGACCTCGACTCTAATCCCTCGTCGATCGGGCAGGCCACGATCGATGCCGCGGTGGCCGCTGGCGACGTGCATTGGCACGGGGCAACCGATGACGTGCGCCCCTTCATCGCCGATGCGGACGCTGTCGTCCTTCCTTCTTACCGCGAAGGTATTCCGCTTGCCCTGATCGAGGCCGCGGCGATGGGAAAGCCGCTCATCGCAACCGACGTCCCGGGTTGCCGCGACGTGGTGCGCGACGGCGTCAACGGCCTGCTCGTCCGCCCGCGCGACGTCGACGATCTCAGCGCGGCGATCGAGCGCATGTGCCTAGATCCCACAGAAGCGCGATCCTTCGGAGAGGCTGCACGGATTGATGCGGAAACGCGCTTCAGCACCGCGGTTGTCAGCCGGCAGGTAGTCGCGGAATATCAGCGACTGCTGCGTGCGAAAGGCTTACGCAGCGGCGCGGAGTTCGACCGCCTGATCACGCCGCCACGCTTGGAACATTAGGATCGTCCAAAGCTGATAGTGGAGATCCTCGGCGCCGCTCTGGTGACGTTCCCACGCAGCCCGAATCGGGCTGACGTTGAGCAGACCATCGGCCTCGAGCCGCGCCGGATTGAGAAGATCGTCGGCCCAGGCGCGGAGTGGCCCGCGCAGCCAGGCCCCGATGGGCACGCCGAAACCCTGCTTCGGCCGCTCGATGAGCGATCGCGGGACATGCCGGTAAAGCACGTCGCGAAGCAGCCGCTTGCCGACGCCGCCGCGGATCTTCTGATCCAGTGGTAGCCGGGCTGCGAACTCTATGACCCGATGGTCGAGAAACGGCACGCGCGACTCGAGGCTGACCGCCATGCTGGCCCGATCGACTTTGACGAGAATATCGTCCGGAAGGTAGGTGCGGAAATCGACCGCCATCATCCACGAAGGAACATCGGGAGAAGACGCCCGAAGTGCGGCGTCGTCGAGCCAGCCGCTGGGCTCCTCGCCCGATGACAGCAGACGGCTCGGGTCCTTCCACTGCGAAACCAGGCGGCGGTAGACCTCGTAGATGTCGCGGCTTTCGAGCGCTGCGGCAATCTTGGGGATGCGGCCAGCGGTAAACGCGCCGGCGATCCCAGCGGGGGCCATCGCGCCGACACGCTGCCAGAAACCCGGTGCGCCCATGAGCGCGCTCGCCATGCCGGCGCGCATCCATGCCGGGATCTTCCATAGCCGCTCGAATTGCTGCGACTGGAAGTAGCGCGTGTAGCCGCCAAAAAGCTCGTCGCCGGCATCGCCGGAGAGCGATACGGTCACGTGCTCGCGCGTCAGTTTGGAAAGCAGGTAAGTTGGGATCTGCGACGAATCGGCGAATGGCTCATCGTAGATGGCCGGCAGAAGCGGCACGACATCCAGCGCATCGCGGGGGGTGACATACATTTCATGATGATCGGTACCGAGATGCGCCGCGACTTCGGCGGCGTAGGGCGCCTCATTGAACTCGGCCTCCTCGAAGCCGATCGAGAAGGTCTTCACCGACCGCATCGACTGGCTTTGCATGAGTGAAACGATGACCGAGGAATCGACGCCGCCCGACAGGAAGGCTCCCATTGGTACATCCGCTCGCATCTGGAGACCGATGGCGTCGGTCAGCAGATCCTCCAGCACGCGGGCCGCGGCCGTTGTATCAGACAGCGCTGGGTCGGGGGCTAGCCGGGGCGGCTGCCAGTACCGCACCTTCCGTGGCTCGTCCGAGCCCGCCACGAAGGCCAGCAGGCAGCCCGGCTCCACCTTGTAGATATTCTGGTATATCGAATGCGGCGCCGGGACGTAGCCGTAGCGGAGGTAGGCACCGAGCGCAGGCCGGCTTATTTGCGACTGAAAGTCGGGATGGGCTCGCAGCGACTTCAGTTCCGAGCCGAACAGCAGCACGTTGCCGAAGCTGCCATAGTAGAGCGGCTTTTCGCCCGCCCGGTCACGGGCAAGGTACAAGATGCGCCCGGCACGGTCCCACAACGCGATCGCGAACATGCCGATCGCCGCTTGCAGCGCGGCTTCGACCCCCCAGCGGGACACCGCCTCGAGCAGCACCTCGGTGTCGGAATGGCCCCGCCATGCCGGTGCCGCCGCCTCGGCGTCCATCGTGGCACGTAGCCGTTCGAAATTATATATCTCGCCGTTAAAAACCGCGACCCAGCGGCCATCGGCCGATTCCATTGGCTGCTTGCCGGTTTCCGTGAGGTCGATGATCGCCAGCCGTCGATGCGCGAGGCCGACCCCAGTCTCGACCTCGACATGCGTACCATTTCCGTCCGGGCCACGGTGTGCGATGCAGCCGGCCATTCGTTCGAGGACCGCCAGGGACTGGCCAGCACGGACGCCACGGCGATCAAGAAACCCTGCAATACCGCACATAGTACCACTCCAACGTCGCGAAATGATCGCGGTCTCACTATCTCGGACCCGTTCATTGCTCTCATATCCACATCGTTATAGGTCAACCCAGAGTTTGCTCAGCGAGGAATATGTTTTCGGAATTCAGGCCCTCCGACGCCAACACGCCAGACGAGTGGTCGCGCACGCTACGGCCGACGGCGTTTCTCCGCCTCCGACTTGATCCCAGGTGGCGGCTGGTCACCGCGAATTTGTCGGCGCCCATTCTCGACGTCGGCTGCGGGCGCGGCGCTTGGGTCGATGGCCTTTCGCGCTACGGGCTCGATACGATCGGTATGGACTATTCCCAGGAGCTGATCGACAGCAACCGTGCCCTCTACCCGACCCGGAAATTTCTTCTCGGATCGGCGCAGCATATACCGCTTCCCGATCGGTCCTTTTCCTCCGTTATATCCTGGGGGGTGATCGAGCATGAATTGGCCGGGCCCTCTGTTGCTTTACAGGAGATGCGGCGGGTGCTGCGCCCCGGTGGACGGGCGCTTGTCACCGTCCCCCTTGATTCGGCGGAGCATCGGCTAGCTTCGGCTTCGCAATTTCCCGAAGGCTCTTACTTCTTCCAGCATTTCTTCACGCCCGATGAACTCGCCGGGCATGTGCAGGCCGCGGGTTTCCGCGTTCTCGAAATCGGCCCCGCGGCTCGCTCGCATCCTGCCACGATCTGGCCGCGAGGTTACGCCGCCGTGAGCAGTCGCTTCGGGCGCCGCGCGCTTCAGCTGGCTGCGCTGCTCGCGCCAGCGCGCTTTGCGAACATGATCTATTGTCTGGCGCTACGCGATCCGGCGCTCGATTAGGCCTGTAACCCCGCAAGGTGTGACTCGTAAAGTTGCTCATACCGCTTAGCGATCGATGCGATTGAGAAATCGCGCCCGATATGTTTGCGCGCCCGGAGACCAAGCGTCCTGCGCGCGGCGGGATCCATCTCCACCAGGTGACGGAGCCCCCGGACCACCGCGCCGGTATCGTCCCGCGGCACGATCTCGCCGGCGTCCCCGATGATCAGCTTCGCATCGCTGATGTCGCTCATCAAGCACGGGACGCCGCATGACATCGCCTCGCCGACAACGTTGGGGAAGCCTTCTCCATGCGACAGGTTGACGGCGATGTCGAAGCTTTGGTTCAGCGCCAGCATGTCGGTCCGCCGGCCGAGGCAGATCACCCGATCGGAAAGGCCCATCTCTTCCACCATCCTCATCGCCTCCGGACTGTCGGTTTCCGCCCCGACCAGCGCGACCCGCATTCGGAGCGCCCGCGGAATCTGCGAAGCGGCGGCAAGAAATCCGCGATGGTTTTTCCACGGGTGGAAGCGTGCGACAAGCCCGACGAGGACCTCCTCCGGCGCCACGCCGAGGCTGCTCCGCAACCGCTCTCTTGCCAGCTCATCGGGTCGCCAACAGTCGGTGTCGAAGCCATTGGGAATGATGCGTCGCAGGCGCGCCGGATATCCGAGCTGCTCGTGATGATCCGCCGCCATGTGAGAATTGTAGATGATCGCATCGGCGAACCGCGCCAATCGGGCCGACCCTTTGAGGAGAAGCCTTGTTGCGGGCTTTTCGAAGCGCATGTCGATCGATTGGCGGACATTCCAGATCACAGGTGCCCGCCTGTGGCCGAGCGCGCCGAGAAGCCCCGCGACGTTGCCGTGGGTCATCCAACCCTGAATCAAATCGGGTCGCATCCGTGCCACCAGTGCCGGAAGTCGCGTGATCGACGCCAGCCCCGTTGGTGAGCTGCCCATGCCCAGCGCGGTGACCGGCGTACCGGCGGCAATGATGCCGGGCCCCAGCTCCCCCAGTGAGCGCAAGGAGACAACGCGGTGACGAAAGGCCGGGATGCGTGTCACAAGCCGCGAGAGCATCGTCTCCGCGCCGCCAGTATCGAGTCCGCTGATGATGTGCAGTAACAGGCGATCGCTTTGGTCTGCCGCGCTCTCCAGCATCTGAACTTTCCTGTGTGACGGCATCGCCCTGTATGCCGAAGATGGTTTGACACGGATTATAAGTTCTCGCTGACCGGCGCCAGCATACGACGATCACACAATGTCGACCCTTCACGCCGGCAAGGCCTATCCTATGAAACACCGAGGGCCGGCAGCGGTTTCTCACTTCCCTAGCGATATCGACCTTCGTGTGAGAGACGGCGCATGTGTTCAGGTGGCGTGCGAGTCCGCAGATTTAGCAGAAGATGCTAGCGACTTGCGCCACACTGGGCGCACGACTAAAGCTGCAGCGATCGAGCCGACTTGAGCCGCGCAGCCGCTTTGGGGAAATCGCTTGGACGTCGAGCACGCGGCGATCGTCGTCACGATCGTCATTCCCACATACAACCGGGTCTCGCTCGTTCAGCGGTCCATCGAAAGTGCTGTTCCGTGGGCGACCGATGGCCGCGCAGAGATCATCGTCGTCGATGATGGTTCCTCGGATAACACGATTGACGTGCTTAGGGTTAAGTACCGCGAAGAGATCGACGCTGGAATTTTGACGGTTCTGGAGACTCCAAGCAATCTCGGCGCCACCGGGGCGAGGAATTTGGCTGCTGCGCAGGCCCGCGGCCAGTGGATGGTGTTTCTCGATTCCGATGACATATTTGTCGCTGGAACTCAGGCAGCGGTGATGGATACGTTGGTTCGAGATCCTGACGTCTCGATCATTTTCTTCCGTTGTCGCGACCTGCTAACGCGCGAGCAAATTGGACCTCCGATGGCGGAGGAAATGACATTGACGCTGCGCGGCTATCTGCACGACTGGCGGTGGGGCGAATGCATTCCGGCGATCCGCCACGACGCGTTCAAACGCTTCCCTTACTGCGCCCGTCTCCGTGGCTTTGAAGGGCTGAGCTACGCACGAATCATCAAACATGTTGGCCCCGCCAAGCTAAGTCCGCTGACGGTGCGAGCCTATGATCAGAGCGGCAACGATCGCTTGTCGACGCGGTTCGGGCTCGTGCGCCGCTCGGCACTCCTGGCGGAGGGTTTCAGCATCATGCTTCGCGAATTCCATCGCGAGCTCGGTTTGCGCCTTTCCACATCATATGCGCTTCGCGCCGTCGCCTATTCGATGCTTTCGGTGTTCGTCGCGCCGCTCCTCAGATGGCGATCACGTGGCTAGCGGGGCCCGCTGCCGCGCCTGCTCCTAGACGCATCCATGATGCAGCACCGAAAGGACATCGAAGGTCTGCGCGGCGTCGCCGTGCTGCTCATCATCCTGTTCCACGCGGGGTTTTCCTCGGTGGGCGGGGGCTATATCGGCGTTGATGTGTTCCTGGTGATATCGGGCTTCCTGATGACAAAAGTCATCAATTCCCGAACGGACGAGAATCGGTTCAGCTTCGCCGAATTCTATATCAACCGCATCCGGCGAATAGCGCCGGCCCTGATCATCATGGTCGCCACCACGACGGGGGTGGGATTCTGGCTGCTATCACCTCGAGAACTCAGCGAGTTCTCGGCCAGTCTGGTCTCGGTATCGTTTCTCGCATCGAACATTTTCTTTTGGCTCAACACCGGATATTTCGACACATCGTCCGAACTCTACCCACTGCTCCATACTTGGTCGCTCTCGCTCGAGGAGCAGTTTTACTTCATCTATCCCCTCCTGCTTTTCGTCCTGCGCTCGAGGTCTGGCGCTTGCCGGATGCGGATTCTCGCGACAGTCGGCGCCGCTTCGTTCATCGCGGCGGTAATCGCGGTTCAGATCGCCGCGCCTGCCGCCTTTTACCTGCTGCCTTTTCGCCTGTGGGAGTTCCTCGTCGGTGGCTGCCTGGCCTCAATGCGCCGGAGGCGAGGCGACCCGAAGCTCGCCGCCGCCATGCCGATAGGAATAGCTGCAATCATCGGCGCTGCTCTTCTCTATGACCCGTCGACCCCCTTCCCGGGGTTCGCCGCTTTGCTGCCCTGCGCCGGAGCAGCGCTGGTCATTCTCGGCGGGCAGGGTGACGGCGGCAGCGCTCGCATCCTTAGCAACCGCGTGATGCTCTACCTGGGCTCCCGATCATATTCGTTATACCTCTGGCATTGGCCGATATTCGTCTTCCTCAACTACTATAATATCGAACCGATCGACGACTGGCAGATAGCGCTCGGCCTGCTGGCGACGCTCTGCTTGGCGGAGCTGTCGTGGCGCTACGTCGAGCAACCCTTCCGCGAGAGGCGAGTGGCCGCCGGACCGCGCGCGCTGTTCGCGCTTTTCCTCGTCTCGTCCGTGACACTGGCCGCCGGTGGCGCAGTCGTGCGGTCCAACAAAGGGTTCCCGCAGCGGCTGTCCATGGAGGTCCAGGACTGGGAGCGAGGGCGCTCTGCCGAGCTGGCGCGCGTGTATGCCTGTGGCCGCAATATAGACAAGCAGCTCAAGTCGAACTCGCCCTGCTCGATCGGTCAGACCTCGGGCAGGGCAGGACTGCTGTGGGGCGACTCGCATGCAAATAGCTTGGTCGCCGCGCTCGAGACCGCGGGTGGCCCAACGGGTACAGGCTTCTATTATGGAGCGGATCCCGGATGTCCGCCAGTGCTCGGGGTCGCGCTCGACCAGCAATGTATCGCGGCAAACGATGCCCGCATCGCCTTTCTCGAGATAAATCCGGACGTGAAGGCTATCATTCTCGTCGCGCGGTGGGCCTTTTATCTCAAGGGGAATGCAGCCGATCTGGGACCTGCCGAGGCCGCGACGGAGTCGCAGGCGCTGGTGACTCGGAACGGAAGGCGCCTTGAACGAGGATCGATCGTTGCCGGTCGCACCTTCGAGGCGGCGCTGCGCGAAACCGTTGGGCGGCTCCTGGGCGCGGGCAAAACGGTGATCCTGGTCTATCCTTGGCCCGAAGTAGGGTTTGACGTGCTCAGCGTCGGCGCTCGGCTGCGGTCTCGCGGTGTCGATCCCGACGCGTTTCAGCGCCCGATCGCCCTGTATGACCGCAGGCAGGACAGCGTCATTCCGATGCTCGACGCGTTGCCGGACCATGCCCGCCTGATTAGGATTTACCCCGCAACAAAGCTTTGCGACGGTCGATACTGCAGTACCTTCGTGGCTGGAGAGCCTCTATATATCGACGACGATCATCTCAGCTCGCGAGGGTCGCAGCTGCTCGCTCCCCTCGTCGCTACCGCCCTGAGCCAAACCTGGAAACCAACTGATCGACCGCGATGACGCATTGCTCGCCACTACCGGCATGGGTAGGTAGGCGGCAAAGGAACGGCGGGCGGGGGCAGAATGGTCGGAAAAGATGTTTCGCTAAGCGATCTGCTATATGGAATGCTGCGTCGCGCGCCTTGGATCGCAGCGGCAGGGGTCATTGCCGCGATCGCTACGTTCTTTTGGTCGAAGCAGCAGATCAAGCAATACCGGGCCGACGTTCAACTCGTCTACGTCGCTCCGCCCGACAGCCAGGGCAGTGCCCCGACCGGTGGCGTCCTGTCGTTCCTGTCCGGGGGGGAGCGTGGAAGCGACAAGGCCATCGCTCTCGCCAGCCTCAACTCGCGTGCTGTCCTTACCGAATACGTACGGTTGAACAGCATGGAGCCGCTCCTGCTGCCGAAGCTTTACGACCGCGCAGCCGAGCGCTGGAAGGTTGCGGCTGCCGACGTTCCAACCGCAGGGGATGCGGCAGGTGTCATGCGAAGCAAGGCGCTGGTCGTCAAAGAGGATGAGCGCAATGGTACGATCACCATCACCCTCGACCTTCCCGACCCGACGCTTGTTGCGTCGCATGCGGACGGGTTGGTCGCATTTGTCGATCGCAAGCTACGGTTGCGGGCCTCAGCAGAAAGTCGCGACAAGCTCGCTTACCTCAGCTCGCAACTCGCATCCGCGCAGAACGCCGACCTGAAGGCGTCCATCGCAAGATTGATAGAGACTGAGCTTCGGCGCCAGGCCCTGGCGCGTACAGGATCCTCCTATGCCTTCAGTGTGATCGATCCTGCCGTGGTACCGCGCACGCAGATATGGCCACGTCCGATGATGTTCACTGTTGTGGCGGGCGCGCTCATGACGCTCATGGCGTGCATGATAAGCGCTATTGTCGACCTCCTGCGATCTGACAAGGCGGAACGAGCATAGTGGCTTCAGCCGTCCCATCGGCTGCACCCAGGGGCCTCAGTCCGCCGATGGTGACGGGCTCGCTCCTTTTTCTTGTGTCGCTTTGGGAAGTCTACATCGCCGGCATCCGGGTACTCGACCTTATGGCCGTGGTCCTGGCAGCCGTGACATGGATGCGATCCCGGTCGGATCCGCTGGAGGGGAGCCCGGTCGCCGGGTTCATGCTCATCGCCGTCGTCCTTTTGATCCACTCAACCAGGGGAATATTGGCGTCGCCGGAGGCCATCAAGCCTGCGTTGGGGCTCATTCTGGGAGTGGCGGTCGCAATCTTCCTTGTGGGCACAAAGCATCCTGCAGGGCCGATGGCCAAGATCCTCAAGGCCCTCATCGTCGCCAACATCGCCGCCTTCCTCCTACAGTTGTTCGTGTACTACGGGACAGGGCGGATCCTTAACTATTATGCGTTCATTGGCCTCGAGCCACGCTTGATGAGCTGGTTCTTCCGCCCCGCCGGACTGTACCTTGAGCCTTCGAGCTACGCCATCATGCTGCTGGCACTGCTGACGCTCTATCGTTTTTCGGGTGGGCGTTCGCTGTGGCTCGACCTCCTTTCGGTCGCAACCATGTTTCTTTCGATCTCGCTCTGGGCCTTCGTAGCGGCTGGGCTCTATATCGCCATGTTCCGTCCTTGGGTGGCGCTCTGGGCGGTTGTCGGAGGAGCAATGTTCGGTGGCTTCATTCTTTCGCTCGGGGTCATTGACCCGTTCATTCTCGAGTGGATCTTGAAGCGTGTGTCAAACCCGACGGCGGATGGGTCCGCCATGTCGCGATATAGTGGGCTCATCGCCTTGCTTGATCGGACAGAGTTCGAAAGCTGGTTCGGACGGGGGGTCAGCAACGACTTCCTCGCCACCGGATCGAGCAGCGCATCATTCATCATCAATGCGACGGGAATCATCGGCACGCTCGCCATCACCTGCGTTTGGCTGCTCATCCTTCCCGCGGGCCGCCGCCTCAAAGCCGGGCTTGTTTTCGCCTTGATGCTTTTGGCAGCCCCGCTATGGACGGCGGTCTGGTGGTGGGTTTGGCTAGCGCTGGCTGTGGCGATAGCTCTGCCTGCGGGTTCACCGCGCGACTGCCAGCCTGCCCGCCGAACCGGCTCGTAAGAGGGATTGAAAATGAAAGTTGTAATTCTCGCGGGCGGTCTCGGCACAAGACTGTCTGAGGAAACCCACCTCCGTCCCAAACCGATGGTCGAGGTGGGCGGACAACCGATCCTCTGGCACATCATGAACATCTATGCGGCGCACGGCCTGACCGATTTCATCGTATGTCTTGGTTACAAAGGCTATGTGATCAAAGAATATTTCGCCAATTATGTGCTGCACCGCGCCGACGTGACGATCGACCTCGCCAAGCGCGACATCACCTATCACCGCGACCGGGCTGATCCATGGCGCGTGACGCTGGTCGACACCGGCAACGATACGCTGACCGGCGGACGGCTGAAGCGCGTTGCCCCCTATATCGACTCCGATGAGGATTTCTGCCTCACCTATGGCGATGGCGTCGCCGACATCGATATTACCGCACTGATTGCGCATCACCGTCGCGTGGGAACCGAGGCCACGCTGACCGCGGTTCGGCCGCCCGGCCGCTATGGGGCGACCAAGCTCGAAGGCGATCTGGTTACGGACTTTCTCGAGAAGCCGTTGGGAGACGGCGGCTACATCAACGGTGGCTTCTTCGTACTGAAACCGAGCGTCCTCGACCGCGTCGCCGGCGATCAGACGTCCTGGGAAGGAGAGCCGCTGCAGTCACTCGCGCGTGATCGTCAGCTGAGCGCCTATCAACACGAGGGCTTCTGGCAGGCGATGGATACGCTTCGCGACCGAAACTACCTCGAAAGCCTCTGGGATTCGCGCGACGCGCCCTGGAAGGTCTGGTAGCGGACCGACCGTCTCTGCATGGTGGACGCGTCAGCGGCCGGTGGCGCGGCGGAGGCTCTGGCGACCAAGCGGCGTCGCCAGCGCGGTCGTGATGAGCACCGTGCTGCCGATCATCGCGAGTTCGGCGAGCGCGATCAGGCGATCCGCCGATACCGTGAACGTGAGGCGCCAGAAGCCGACAACGAGCCCTGCTGTGCCAAGCGGCATAAACCAAGCGTGAAGGTACCAACGGCCGCGCTCCGACGTCAGCATGCGGCGATACATTACCAGCAGCGATATCTGCCCATAGGTCGCCAAGGTGGCGAGCCAGACCGCCGCCACCCCGACAGCGCCGTAGCGTGGCGCGACAAACAGGATGGCTGGAACGAGGACGGCCAGTGCGAAAGCGTTGACCTTGACGGTGAGCGACGTCCAGCCATGCGCCAGCTGCAGCATATAGGGCATCGACAACAGGCAGTTGAACATCGTGCCGATTGCGAAAAGCGATAGGATGGTAGCAGCGCCGGCCGCGACGACGGGGCTGCCTGTCCAAACCAGGAGCAACTCGCGCGAGAAGGCGGCCAGCGTCATTGCGACGGGCACCGTCAGGATCGCGAGGAGCTGCGAGGAGGTCATGTAGGCGCGCTTTAGCGATGCCTCGTCGCCAGAGGAAACATAGTGGGTGAAGCGCGGGTAGAAGGCCTGCGATACCGGGCCGGCGATGAACGAGAGCGCCGCGCCGACGGTAGCCGCCAGCGAGTAGAGCGCGAATTCGCTGAGCGACAGCAGGCGCGACACCAGCAGCTTATCGATCTGCAGCAGCAGGAGCGACAGCAGCGATATCGCCACCATCCCACCGGCGAAGCGCCAGATATGGCGCACCGACGCCAGCGACGGGCGGGCGGGTCCCGCTGGGAGAACCTGGCGCGTGCCATAGGCGAGTACAGCGACGCTGAGCGCCGAAACGAAAGTCTGCCACCAGAAGAAGGCTTCGATCGTCGGCGAAACGAAGTGAAGCACCGCCACCGCGCCGCCCCAGCGCAGCGTCGCCAAAACCGAATTGGCGGCATTGTACCAGACTTGGCGCTCGAGGCCGATCAGCGAGCTTCGGTAAATTCCCTCGCAAAATCGAAAGCCGATCACCGCGGCCATGATCTGCACCGCCCCCGCCACCTGCTCGGGCGCGAGCGTGTCGAGGTTCAGCCACTCGCTGGCAAGCCAGTCCGCGCCGAGCCACACCGCGCTGGCGACCAATAGCGCGATCGCCCCGCACAGGGTCTCAGCGGTTCGCAGCAGATCGCGGATCATCCGGTCATCGACGGCCCCGCCGGTGAAGCGCGCCATTTCGCGGGCGAGCGCCGGCGACAGCCCCATCTCGAAGAGGCCCAACCACGCCTGCAGCAGCGCGTAGATGCCGATCAGCCCATAGGTCTCAATGCCGAGGTACGAAATGTACAACGGCAGGAAGGCCAGTCCCATCCCGGTCGCCCAAGCTTGGCCGAGATAATTGGCAATGACGTTCCGCTGCGGGGTCAAGACGGTGGTCTCAAGTGCACGCGATCCGACCTGACAGAAGCTGTGACACTCCAAGTCAGCGACGCGGCGGCAATCATGTGACGTTCCGCTGACGCGCCGGCGCGCCGATCACGATGGCATTGTCAACAACGTCCTTCGTAACCACCGAGCCGGCACCGATCTGCGCCCCTGCTCCAATCGATACGCGTGGGAAAATCGTTGCGTTCGATCCTATCGTGGCATGGTCACCTACTTGGATGCACCCCGCCAGTGTCGCACCCGGCATTACATGGACCCCCCTGCCCAACACGCATTCATGATCGACCGAGGCACTGGTATTGACGATGGTCTGCCGCCCCAGCACCGTCTCTTCGGCGACCGCGGCGAGCGGCATGACATGGCAGCCGGGAGACACCCGAGCGGTGTCTGCTACCCACGCAGTGGGGTGAATGGCGGAGAAGGGCTCCAGACCTTCGGCCTGCAGTTCGTCCGCGATGTTGCAGCGCAGATCGCCATTATGACCGCCGATCGCGACAATGAAACCGATGCCTTCGAAGCCGCCGTCCCTAATCCAGTCCTTGACGTCGCCCATCGCTCCTAAACGAACAGCGCCCAAAAAAGGTGAGGGAAGATCGGGCCGGCGGTCAACGACAGCTGCGACCTGATAACCGGCGGCCGCAATGCTGGACCTCAGCATCTTTGCGTGGCCAGCAGCGCCCCATACCAGGAGCGGCTTTCGATCGCGTTGCGTCATGGGATGGCCCGACTCCTGACCGTACCGGCGTGAGGCCGGAGGCGCTTGCTATCCGATGCGCTTCAGGTATCCCTCAGGAGCGACCGTTACCATGATTTTATTGTCGATAGTCCTGTCGATCTCAAACATGAGCTGTCCGCCGTCAGCAGCTTTGCGCCCCTCGTTTTCGAGACGACTCATATATTCCCAGACCGCAGTCTTAGGGTTATTCCCCACACTCCACGGGCGATCGGCGAAGTCGGTCGCGGGGAGGTCCTCAATCACCGTGTCGAAGGCGACGCAATAGCTGCCCTTGCTGGTGAGCGGAGCATATGCTTCGAGTTCCGCCAAGACATGATCATGTGTGTGGTTCGAGTCGAGGAAGATCATGACCTTTTCAAAGCCCTTGGCGCGGTCACGAACCTGATCGACGACAGCCGGATCGATGCTCGACCCCATGATCATGTCGATCTTGTGCGCCAGCGGATGGGCCTCAATGGCCGCGCGATTGTGGTCACGTATGTCGATATCGATACCGAGGACGCGCCGCTTGCTCGCTGAAGGTACGAGTGGGTGATCACTCTCCACCGCTTCGCAATAATCGATAAGCGCCAGCACCGATGCGCTCAGAATGAGCGAGCCACCATGGGCGATACCGGTCTCGATGATGAGATCGGGCTTCACGTCCCAGATCAACTCCTGAACTGCGACGATATCTTGCGGATATTGAATGATAGGGCGATCGAGCGCGCGGAAATGATATGAGTATTTCAAGGCATTCGCGACATCGAACCACTTGCGCGTCAGCTCAGCGAATGCTTTGTTTTCGCCTTGCCGCTTGATCTCGAGGCGGCACTCTTCTTCGAACTTAGATATTGGATCCATTGTTACTTATCCTGTTCATTTTCAATACGGCTGCGTCAGCAGTTCTCTCAGGCAATACCCGCCTTGCCAACGGTCATGGGCGCTGAATGTCCTCCCATACTCCGGCGCACGACCGCGCTAACACGCTCGATCTCCTCATCTGTGAGGTCATGGTAGGATGGAAGATTGATGGCGCGATTGTAGAGACCGTAGGAAACAATATTTGCTTCGACCCGGGTGAACATTGGGAGCATCGACAGCGGCCAGAAGAACACGCGACCGTCGATCGCACTGGTAGCGAAGTCGGCAAGAAGGCGCTCACGGTCGAACGCGACGCCCTCGTCGGCGACGATCGTTGGCATCCAGAAGCCGTTCTGGGTGCCCTCGGGCTCCGGGTTCATGCTGACCGGCAGGTCTGCCAGCCGGTCACGATAGGCATAAAATACCCGGCGCTTGCCGGCGATCAGTTCGTCAATGCGCTCCATCTGGGCGCAGCCGATCGCCGCCTGAATGTTCGACATCTTGTATTTGAAGCCTACGGCATCGGGCCAAAACTGCAACCGCTGCCCCTGCGCACGACCATGGTTTGACAACATCATCACGCGCCGATGCAGATCGGCATCGTTGGTGACGAACATGCCGCCTTCGCCCGTTGTTACGGTCTTGGTACCGTGGAACGAAAAAGTGGCGAATGCGCCCATGCTCCCGGCCCGGCGACCACGATAGGTCGAGCCAATCGCCTCCGCTGCATCCTCGATGACGGGAATGCCGTGTCGGGTGCCGATCGCCAGCAGCGCATCCATGTCGCAGAGGTTGCCATAGAGGTGCACCGCGATGATCGCCTTGGTGCGCGGCGTAATCGCGGCTTCCACCTTGGCGGGATCGATACACCAGCTGTCGGGAAGCACATCGACGAAGACCGGCCGCGCCCCGAGATAGGTCGCCGGCGCTGCCGAGGCGATCCAGTTAGTGTCGCCGAGGATGACCTCGTCGTCGAGCCCCACGCCGAACGCCGCCAGACCCATATGCATGGCGCCGGTGCAGCTGCTGGTGGCGATCGCATGCTCGACCCCGAGATGTTCGCGGAACAGCGCCTCGAACCGGCCGATATACTCGTAGCAGCGCTCGCCCCAGCCATTGGCAGCGGCATCGCTGGCGTAGCGAATCTCGAGATCGGTGATGCTCGGCTTGGTATAGTGGATCCGGTTCATCGTGCCGGCTCTACCTTCTTGATCGTCGGAACGGCGACGACGAACTCGCCGCCCCAGTCGGCGATATAATCGTGCTGCCGCGCGACTTCCGAGGCGATATTCCAGGGAAGGATCAGGACGACCTCGGGCTTCTCGCGGGCGAGCGCCTCGGGCGTTTCGATCGGGATGTGGCTGCCGGGCATATATTTGCCCTGCTTTGACGGCGCCGCGTCGCAGACGAAGCTGACAAGGTCGGGCTTCACACCGGCGTAGTTCAACAGCGTATTGCCCTTGGCGGCGGCGCCATAGGCCACCACGCGGCGGCCGACGTCGCGCTGTTCGATGAGGAACTGCAGCAGCTGGTTCTTGACTGCGTCGGCACGTTGCTGGAAGTCTTCATAAACCGCCGCGGACCGCAGCCCCTGCCGTCCCTCTTCCGCCACGAGCGCGTCGACCGCAGCGGTCGTCGGGCGCGCATCGTCCGCATGGCAGCCGAAGATACGCAGGCTGCCGCCATGCGTAGGCAGTTCCTCGACATCGAACACGCGCAATCCATGCGCGGCGAAGATCAGCGCCACCGTGTGGAGCGAGAGGTAGGAGAAATGCTCGTGGTAGACGGTGTCGAACTGCGTTTCGGCGAGCAACCGCATCAAGTGCGGAAACTCGAGCGTGATCGTGCCGCCCGGCTTCAGCGCATTCTTCAGCCCGGCGGTGAAATCGTTGATGTCGGGCACATGCGCATAGACATTGTTGCCGGCGATGAGATCGGCCGCCTTGCCATTGGCGGTCAGCGACGCTCCGAGCGATGCGCCAAAGAACTGCTGGAGTACCGGCACGCCGATCGCCTCGGCCGCCGCCGCGGTGCTGGCGGTCGGCTCGATGCCGAGACAGGGAATGCCCGCCTCGACGAAATTCCTGAGCAGATAGCCGTCGTTCGCCGCGACCTCGATGACGAAGCTCTGCCGATCGAGCCCGAGGCGTTCGGTCATTGCAGCGGTGTAGCGCGCCGCATGGTCGAGCCAGCCCTGCGACACCGAAGAGAAATATGCATATTCCGGGTCGAACAGCTCGTCCGCCTGCGCATAGTCCTCGGTCTGGACCAGCCAGCATTCCTCGCACACCTTCAGCCGGAGCGGAAAATAGGTCTCCGGCCGCGCCAGGCGCTCTTCGGTCAGATAAGCGTTTGAAGGCGGCGCGAACCCGAGGTCGAGGAAGTTCAGGCGCAAGCGTGTTCCGCAATGGCGGCAGTTCATGTTTCTACCCCGGAAAGTCGTTAACGACAAAAGGATGCCGCTGATCGCGATCCGACAATTTGTCGACCGGAAGTGGCCAAGAGATGCTGATCTGCGGATCGAGCGGATGGAGCCCTCGTTCAAACTCCGGCATATAGGCGGCCGTGTGGAGATAGAGCAAGTCGCTGTTGGCTTCGAGCACCTGAAATCCATGCGCAAATCCCTCGGGGATTATCATCATGACTTCGGTCTCGGGCGACAGCTCGACGCTGTGCCACTGGAGATAGGTTGGCGATCCGGGCCGGGCATCGACGGCGACATCGAACACGCGGCCCTGGAGACAACGGATGAGCTTCATCTCGGCATGCGGCGCGAGCTGATAGTGTAGGCCGCGCACCGTTCCCACGTCGCGGGTTCGCGACCGGTTGATCTGGACGATACTGCGGGCACCGAAAGCTGCCTGGAGGTCGGTCGCGCAGAATTGACGCGCGAAGCTGCCGCGATCGTCGCCGACGCGGTTCGTGCGCGCGACCCAAAGGCCGTCGAGCGGGGTGGACTCGAGCTTCATTCAACTGCCCAGGCGCAGTTGAGCGCACGGGCCTCGGCGACGTAGGCATCGAGCTGGCGATCGGTGGCGAGCGGTGCCCCCGTCAGGCAGGCGCGGTACCAGGCGGCGGTTTCGGCAATGGCCCGATCGAGCGGCCACACTGGTTTCCACGGGAGATGCGATCTCGCCTTGGAACTGTCGAGATAGAGAAGATTGGCCTCATGCTCGACCGGCGGGGTCGTCGCGCAGTCCCACGACAGCTCGGGCCAATGCCCGGCCAGCCTGGTGAGGACGTCGCCGACCGAGCGATTGTCGGAAGCCTCGGGGCCGAAATTCCAGGCGCTGGCGAGGCGGGCCTCGCCCTCGAGAAGGCCGGCGCCAAGCTGGAGATAGCCGGCCGCGGTTTCGAGGACATGCTGCCAGGGCCGGGTGGCGTTCGGCGAGCGGATCTGCAGGCGTTCGCCGCGCGAGACCGCCCTGACCAGGTCGGGAATCAGTCGGTCTTCCGACCAGTCGCCGCCGCCGATCACGTTGCCGGCGCGAGCGGTCGCGATCAACGGGCTGCCGGCGCCATGAAAAAGCGCCTTGCGATAGCTGTCGGTAACCAGCTCGGCGCAGGCTTTCGATGCGCTATAGGGGTCGTGCCCGCCGAGCGGATCCACCTCGCGATACCCCCACGGCCACTCCTCGTTGCGGTAGACCTTGTCGGTCGTGATGATGACGATTGCCTTTACGCTGGGAGTCGCGCGGCAGGCGTCCAGCAGGTTGGCGGTCCCCATCACGTTGGTCGACCAGGTCTCGAGCGGATCGCGGTACGACCGCCGGACCAGCGGTTGCGCGGCAAGGTGAAACACGATTTCGGGCGCGCATCGAATTACGGTCTCGCGCAGCGCCGCCACGTCGCGAATATCGCCACGCCGATCCTCGATCGGTAGGCGCAGCATGTCCCAGTGATTGGGTTGCGTCGCCGGATCGAGCGCATAGCCGGTGACCCGGGCGCCGAGCCGCGCTAGCCAATGCGCCATCCAGCTGCCCTTGAAGCCGGTGTGGCCCGTCAGCAGGACAGCGCGATCCCGGTAGCGGTCATGGAACTGCGGCATGTCTACGTCCGATCAGCCAGGCTGGCGCAGAAGTTTAGCGGGCAGGGGCCCGGCACCCATGACCCGCTCGACGGCGAGGGCGCGCAGTCGGCTCTTCAGCGGCATGGCACGGGCACATCGCGGCACGAGGTCCGGGGTGTCGAGGAGGCGTTCGGCCAAGCGCCCCGCTTCTACAGTGTTTTCGATCGGCAAGAACTCCGACTGGAAAGCGAGTTTGTCGCCAAGTCGCACCCCAAGGGCGGCAGGGCGTTCATTGCGCGCGGCCGGCTTTACATCGGGCAATAGCGGGACAGGGAGATTGTTGAGACGCGCAAACTCCTCGATCTCACCGCGAAGCCAAGTTCGCCCGTCCGCATATTCGCGGTCAATCGTGCGCCGCATGATTTTCGCCATGTCAAGCCGGGGGACTGCCACTTCGGGAAAGTGATCTGCCGCGACTGCCAGCGCTTCGTTGACGTTGAAGAAATAGCTTTGCCCCGCCGGAAAATAGCGGTGGTGCTGATACCCACCGTCAAGCGTATCCTGGACGAACCGGTTGACGCCGGCGGTCGGGCCGTGCGCGCCGTTGCTATGGCGCGATGCGCCGTTGACCATGAACGGGCGGTTGAGGTGCACATAGCGATCCACCACCATCGCATTGGCAATCGCCGAAAATACGTCGGGGTTCGATGCCGCGAAATAGCGACCCGTCCGCGACCGTACGCGGGAAATCACATTGGTGTGAACGAAGGCGACGTTGATCGTGGGCAGGCGATCGAAGCCGATCCATTGGCGGAAGGCGGCGGACCGGCTTTTGTGCGCATTCGCGATGAAGCCCCCGCCGCCCGTTGGGACGGCCAGGAAGGCCGGTCGGCCGGGCGCGGGCCAGACATATTGAATCACATCGCCGTGAATGATCTCCAGGCCCGTCGCGCGGGCGGCAGCGAGCACCTGCCGCGAGGCGCCGGGGACCAGGCCGTTATCGTCTCCCATGAAGTGTACGAAGCCGTCGCCGCTCACCCCCGAAAGCGCGAACTCCCAGCTGTTCATCATCGACAGTGGCTGCTCCGAACGCTGGTAGCGTAGGCGCGGATCGTCGAATTCGGCAAAGACGTCGTACGTTTCGGAGGACGAGTGATTGTCGGATACGATCACCGTCAGGTCGCCGCCATCCTGCTGCAGGGCGCTGCGGATGGCATGTCGCAACGTCTCATGGCGATTCCGCGTCGGAATCACGACGTAGAGTCGATCGTCCATGCCTACGTCAGCTTCTTAACGACGCGACGAATGCCCATCGAAAGGTCGGTCAATCGAAGCGCTGCCGCGAACTGCCAGCCTTCGGCGGTAACGCGCATCATCGTGCGCGACAATTCTGAAAGCGCGGCCACCTTGCGGTAGAGCGCATCGCCCGATGACGCGCTGACCTTGATATAGATGCGCCTGAAGCCGCGTGCGGCCATGAAGGCGTCGATGTCGCGGAGCAGCGGGCCGCCCTCGAAGTTCCGGCGCACGCTAATCTCAATGAGCGCGAACTCCAGCCGCTCCAGATATGCGCCCATGGAACGCAACGCCTTCAGCTCCGACCCCTCGATGTCGAGAACCATGAATCGGATCGTCGTGCGCCGTTCGGGCGGAAGCACAGCGTCAAGCGCCTGATCGAGGCGTCCGCACAGCACTTCGCCGCCGTCAGACAGAGTCAGCCCGCGGAATGTCTGATGCCAGGCGCTGGCGACCTTCAGCGCCGTGGAAGAGCCGGTGTTGGAGGCGATGCTGAACCTTACCTTTTCGCCCTCGACGTCCGAGACCATCAACTCAACGGCAAGGTGGTTGGGCCGCCCCTTAATCGTCTTAGAGAGCCGTTTGAAGTAAGGCGCGTATCCCTCGACCCAAACGACCGTGCCAAACCCCAAATGGTCGTATTCGTCCGCTTCCTGACCGAAATTCGCGCCGACATGGAGCACGCCGTCGGTTGGCACCTCAAAGCGCTGCACCAGTACCGGGACGGAGAAACGGAAGCGATTAAGGAAGGAGCGCAGCATCGGCGGATCAGGCGGTCGGTGCACGGCGTAGACCCACCGCGCGATAAATGGTGTCGGCGGCGCGAAGCACGAACTTCCGCCGGCTTTCGGGTACAAACGTCATCACCAACCCCTTCGCCCTTCGCAGCTGATATACAACATGTTCCGTCCTGGTCATCTGGCGCCGATAGCCGAGGTCGACCTTGACGCCGGCATAACGAAGCCATTTGACCGTCGCGCGCAGCCACAATCCCTTTTCGACGCCATGAACATGATGGAACACAGGGCGGCGCGTCGCATAGAAGCCACTCATCGCGCGCGACCGCTCGGTGCCGTCGACCTCGAACTGCCAAGGGTTCTCGCCAGCGCGAAGGATCGCACGGAGCGTGCTTACCTTCCACAAGGTCGCGAACACCGAAACGCGGTAGGACGCATCGCGGTGCAACTCCCCCACGCCGTCAGGGCCCCAGCTGTCTGGTGCCGGAACGGGTCGCAGGCGCACAAACGCGGCGTCATGCTCGGCCGCCCAGATGGCAATCTTCCGAACCGCGGAATTATCGACGCGTTGCCCAATGAAAACATCGTCCAGCCAGAGCATCACGCGCTCGCTTTCGACATGTTCCAACATCTGCAGGAGATTGCTCGACCAATCGAGATCGTCGCCGACCGCGATGGAGGCAATGCGAGGATGATCGAAGCGTTGATGGTTCGTCAACAGGCGGATCGGGTAGGGGCAGTCAGGCCAGTTCTGCTCGTAGGAAAAGGCGACCGGCTCCCATGTATCGCGGTAACGATCACAGGACAGGATCAATACTGTGATATCGTCGGGTTGCGGTCTATACATGGCGTGCCTCAACAAGACGAAAGAGCACGTTGCGCTTGCCGGCGACGGGCCGGTAGCCGGCTGAGTCCACAATCTCGAGCAGGTCGCTGTTGTAGCTCGTGTCCGCCGCCAGCGGCCCCTCGCCCAGTTCCATGACAAGATGAGTGGGGCGGAGGTCGGCGGCCGACATGCAGTCGGTGAAGAAGCTGCGAAGAACTTCGCGCTCATAGCCTTCGATGTCGATCTTCATCAGATCCGCCGGCGGGGCATGGCGCTCCACCAGCACTTCGTGCAGCGGACGCACGGGAATCGTGCCCACAAACTCATGACCCGGATGGTGCACAAAGCTGTGGCCGCCAGCGTTGCGGCTGGGACTGTGATAGAAGGGCAACTCGCCGGCGGTTTCGGCGACACCGATATTCAGCGCATCCACCACGACTGCGTCAGGATTGAGCGCGATATTGCCCAATAGCTCGCTGTAATTCGTCGGGTCGGCCTCGATGGCGACGACGCGGCCGCTTTGGCCCAGGCAGGCTGCCGCCCAGAGTGTATAGGCTCCAATATTTGCGCCGACGTCGATGAACGTGCCGCCCTGCGGCAGATGCTCTGTGATCCAGCTCCGCTCCTCGCAGTCGTACAGATGCGGCGAAAAGAACAGATTGCCGCCGATGCATTCGCCCGGAAGAAGGTTCATGCGCACGCCCGGCCACACCTCGACATTCTCGGCGCGCGCCTGACCTCCAAGCAACTTATAGGCTGGCTTTAACAGCCGGTTACCTACCGCGGTACCGCGCGGCAGCCAGGCCGGGACGGCGCGCCCGACCTTTCGAAGCGCATCGGAAAACGCGGTCATTCGGCCTCCGCGTAGTACGACACGATCGCGCGGCATACCCGATCAATTTCCGCGTCCGTCAGCTGTGCAGCCGACGGCAGCCACAAGCCTTCGCGACCGACCTGCTCGGACACCGGATGCTCGCCCGGCAGCGCGTAGGCGACCTGCTTGTTGATCGGCGGGTACATCATCCGTGAACCGATGCCGCGGTCGCCGAGATAAGCACGAAGCTCGTCGCGCCGTTCGGCGAGGATGTCGATAAACCACGGCGTCGTATGATCGAGGTCTTGCTTGAAGAAGCGAACCTGCGCGACTCTCTCGAGTCCCGTCCAATAGCCGCGGAGGATGTCCTTCTTGCGCTCGACGCGCCACGCCAGCTTGCCCATCTGCGCCAGGCCGATGCAGGCCTGAAGCTCGGTGAACTTGAAATTATAGCCGACCGAATCATGGATGTCGTTGCCACCGCCCGAACGGCCGAAGTCCTTCAGCCTGCGCAGCCGGTAGGCAATGTCGTCGTCATTGGTGATCAGCGCGCCGCCCTGACCGGTCGAGATGACCTTGGGCGCCGAGAAGGAAAAGCTGCCGACGGCGCCGGCAGTACCGATGTGGCGGCCGTCGGGATAGAAGGAGCCGAGCGACTGCGCCGAATCCTCGATCAGCACCAAGCCATAGCGCGCTGCCAGCGCTTCCATGGCGGCGATGCCATAGGAGGGATAGCGCCCGTTCGCCGAGACGAACATGATACCCTTCGTTTTCGGGGTGATCGCCGCCTCGGCCTGGACGATGTCCATGCACAGCGTCTCGGCCTCGACATCTACGAATACCGGCCTCGCGCCGATCATCTTTACCGAATTAGGACTGGCGATCATCGTATAGTTGGGAACGATAACCTCGTCGCCGTGCTCGATGCCGGCCGCGAGTGCAGCGAGCGTCAGGCTGATCGTACCGTTGTTGACCACGATGCAATGCTTGGCGCCAGTATAGTCCGCGAGCTTCTGTTCGAACGCGGCAGTGCGCTTGTGCTCGGTGAGCCAGCCGCCCTCGTCCATATAGTCCATGAGGAGCTGCTTCTCCTCGGCGCCGAACCAGGGCTCCATCTGCGGAATATTGTGCTGGCTCATATCGCTTCGCCTGTCATGAATTGCTGCTCGAGCTCCCGAATACGGTCGCGGTCGCGCGGCTTGATCTCGCGCGCCGGCGAACCGGCATACAGCGTCCAGGGCGCCAGCGCCCGCTTGACGAGCGAGAGCGCGCCCACCGCCGCTCCCTCGCCGAAGACCACACCGGGCAGGACCACCGAGCCTGCGCCAACGATCGAGTGCCGGCCGATCTCAATATCGGCCACCTCGAAGGAGCCCTTGACCGATCGCGGCACCAGCGGGGTTGCGATCCCGGCGACATAATCGTCGCTACCGGCCGCGAGCGTCACGTTGGGCGCCAGCGTCGAGAACGACCGGAAGGCGACCCGGGCGTCCCTTCCGCCAATGATCTTGGCGCCGGCCGAGATGTGCACATGATCTTCGATCAGCAGAGCGGTCGAGATATAGCTGAAGTCGTCGATGATGACATTGTCACCAATCTCGACCAGCTCCGGGTAGCGAATTCGTACCGTCTTGCCGATGATGACATTCTTGCCGCAGCGCTTCAACTCGCGCCGGTCGAAGAACAGGTTTTCGGTCATAGCCGGCGCCGGTCGGCCTCCGCTCCGAGATAGGGGCCGTTCTTGATCTCGAGGACGCGCGTGTCGTCCTCGAGGATCGTGTAGCCATGGCCGCCGGCCAGCAGGATGAGTACGTCGCCGGGACCCGCTTTGAGCGTGGCGATCTGTTCGTTGGCTGGATTGTAGATCTGCGCCTCGATGCGGCCCTTGCGGACGAAGAGCACTTCCTGAGTCCACGGCACGGTGCGCGGCGCTTCGTTGTGCGCGTGGGCGAGCAGTTGCTTGCCGTTGTCGTAGCGCCAAGTGCCGACTTGCACGAATTCCTGGTCGGCCGAGAAGAAGCTGAGCCCCACCGCCCAATCATCCTCGGTGATGTGCCGCGCGAGCACCTCGCCGTTCCACTTCACTTCCTGCATCATTCAGCTCCTGCGGCGGCGCGGATCGTTTCGCGGTTCTGCCGATACCAGTTGATCGTGTCGACGATCCCTTGGCGGAAATCGACCTGCGGAGTCCAGCCGAGGAGCGCATCGCCCCGGCTGCCGTCGACCGTCTTGTAGGCGGCGCCGTCGGGCTTCGACGGATCGAGCCGGATCTCGCCCTTGAAGCCGGCGGCCTCGGCAATGACCCGGGCGAGGTCGATCACCGAAATGCCGCGGCCGACGCCGACATTGATCGGATCGACGAACGGAGCGATATCGAGCGCGCGGACCATCGCCTCGGCGCCGTCGTCGACGTGCAGCCATTCGCGAACCGGCGCGCCGCTGCCCCAGACATCGACATGGTCCTTGTCCGCTTCGACCGCCTCGACGAACTTCATAATCAGCGCGCCGAGCGCGTGGCTGCGCTCCGCCTCGAAATGATCCTCGGGCCCGTACATGTTCGACAGGATGAGGCTGACCGCGTCGACACCGTACTGGCGCCGGTAGGCCCAGGATCCGACCCAGGCCGCCTTGCGAACGAAGCCGTAGACCATCACCGACTCGTGGAGCGGCCCGTCCCAGAACTCATCTTCGCGGAAGAAGGTCGCCTGCGCGGGATAGGCACAGTTGGAAATCGGGTTGACAATGCGTCCGACGCCGAAGCGGTGGACCGCCTCGAAAAGGTTCAGCGTCATCGCGAGGTTGTGGTGGAACAGCTCCGCCGAATGCTTGTAGCCGAACTGGATGCCGCCGACGAAGGCGGCACAGTTGAGCACGGCGGCAGGCCGGACGCGTTCGAACAGATCGAACGTCTCGCGGCGCTCGCGCAGATCGACGCCGTCGCTCAGCGAAGTCGGCGTGAACGTGATGCCTCGCCCTTCGAGCACGCGGCAGACGCGCTTGCCCAGAAACCCGCTCGCACCCGTGACGAGAATCATATCGCTTAATTCCGCCGGATGGGGGGATTCTGGAGATCATGCTCCATCATAATGCGGACGAGTTCCTCGATCGGCGTGCTGTTCTTCCAGCCGAGTTCGGCCTCGGCCTTCGAGGCATCACCGAGCAAGAAGTCGACCTCGGTCGGACGGAAATAGCGCGGATCAATCTCGACGAGCAGCTCGCCGGTCGCGGCATCGCGGCCCTTTTCGTCGACACCGGCACCGTCCCACACAATCTTGCGCCCAATGTGGCCATAGGCCATCTCGACGAACTGGCGCACCGAATAGGCCTTGCCGGTCGCGATGACGTAGTCTTTCGGCTCATCCTGCTGCAGCATCAGCCACATACATTCGACATAGTCTTTGGCATAGCCCCAGTCGCGCATCGCATCGAGATTGCCGAGCTTGAGAACCGGGGCGCCGCTGTTGTGAACAGACGCGACGTGCCGCGTGATCTTGCGGGTGACGAAGGTTTCGCCACGACGCGGCGATTCGTGGTTAAAGAGAACGCCGTTGCATGCGTACATGCCATAGGCCTCCCGGTAATTTACCGTGATCCAATAGGCGTAGAGCTTGGCGGCTCCGTAGGGAGAGCGGGGGCGGAAAGGTGTCGCTTCGCTTTGCGGCACGGTGTCGGGAGCGCCCCCGAAAAGCTCCGATGTCGATGCCTGATAGAAGCGCGACGGAAGCCCGAGGTCGCGGATAGCGTCGAGCAGGCGAATCGCACCAATGGCATCGACCTCTGCGGTGTATTCGGGGACTTCGAAAGACACCGCTACATGGCTTTGCGCCGCGAGATTGTAGATTTCGTGCGGCTGGACCTTCTGCAGCAAGCGGTTGAGATTGCTCGAGTCCGACATGTCACCATGGTACGTGAACACGTTCGGATGCTCGAGAATGTGATCGATGCGGTCGGTCGTAAACACTGACGCGCGGCGCACGATGCCGTGGACTTCATAGCCCTTCTCCAGCAGGAGTTCGGCCAGATAAGAGCCATCCTGGCCGGTAAGGCCGGTGATAAACGCTCGCTTCGCAACGGTCATCGCAGATCCCCCGAGAGGGGCGGGCTTATCCTCACAGGATCGCTTACTGTCAATCGGAGACCCAATTTTGTTTCGCCTGTAATAGACGGCCGGCCGTCGCTGCGGCTCGATGCGGGGTGACGAGACCATAAAGCGCCATGAAAACATGACGGCAGAACCGAGCCTGCGAAATAGTTCCCCCCTTGTAATCAGCATAGGTGGGATGGCAAAGCCCCTCGCACCTCACACATTACCAGTCGAGAAACCAAGATGCTTTCGGACCAGCGGAGCCGCGTTGTCGTTGTCGGCTTAGGCTACGTAGGATTGCCCTTGGCAGTCGCTTTGGCGCGCTCCTTCGACGTTCTCGGCCTAGACATCGACCAAGGGCGCGTGGCCGAACTGCGCGCAGATCATGACCGTACGGGTGAGATCGAAGGCGAAAAGCTGAGGGCGAGTCCGCTCAAATATACTTCTTCGATGGAAGATGCGCGCGGGGCCGCAGTCTATATCGTGACCGTTCCGACACCCGTCGATGGTGCGAATCAACCTGATCTTCGCCCAGTTCTTTCCGCCACGCGGGCACTGGCGGGGGTTCTAGATGGCGCGGTCAAGCCGATCATCGTCTATGAGTCGACGGTCTATCCGGGCGTCACTGAAGAAATCTGTGGCCCGGAGATTGAGCGGCTTTCGGGCCTGACGCGCGGAACCGACTTCTTCCTCGGCTACAGCCCTGAGCGGATCAATCCTGGTGACCGCGAGCACACCGTCGACCGCATTACCAAGGTGATCGCAGGCGAGAACTCCGAAGTCCTCGACATACTTGCTGACCTCTATGGTGCTGTTACGACGGGCGGGGTGTTCCGCGCAGCGTCGATCAAGGCGGCAGAAGCGGCCAAGGTCATCGAAAACGCGCAGCGTGACATCAATATCGCGTTCATGAACGAGATCGCCCAGATCTTCGGCAAGATGGGGCTTTCTATCTACGACGTTCTTGATGCCGCCGGTACCAAGTGGAACTTCCTGAAGTTCCAGCCGGGTCTAGTCGGGGGCCACTGCATTGGCGTTGATCCTTATTATCTGAGCTATAAGGCGCAGCAGCTCGGGCATGATCCTCAGGTCATCCTTTCAGGCCGGGCGATCAACGACCGCATGGCCCGTTATATCGCTGATGAAATCCACTCGCGGCTCAAGGGGCGCCAGAGCGACATCCTCGTCCTAGGGGTCACCTTCAAGGAAGACGTTCCCGATCTGCGAAACTCGAAAGTCGCGGACGTCGTGCACCGTCTTGAATGGCTGGGCCACCGCGTGACTGTTCACGACCCGCTCGCCGATACGAAAGAAGCTATCCACGAATACAATATATCGATCGATCCGGGCGCCCTCGATCGCAACTATGACGCGGTAGTCGCAGCTGTGCCACACCAGCAGTACAAGGACCTCGGGATCGAGAAAGCGGCAGCGCTCGTAAGAGGTTGCGGGTTGCTCGCCGACGTTAAAGGCATTTGGCGACATGAGCCCACGCCGGAAAACGTTACGCGTTGGAGCCTCTGAGCGAATATAAGCGAGTGGGGAAGCTTCAGATGACGGTGTCGGTTACGGGTGCGGCGGGCTTCATCGGCTACCATGTGGCTGAACGGCTTCTGGCACGCGGCGAGCCCGTGATCGGCCTCGACGTCGTCAACGACTATTACAGCGTCCGGCTCAAGCGCGACCGGGTC
>JAESFZ010000186.1_pt1 | contig 85180 bp, 81 predicted proteins | sample 9269561 | NCBI WGS metagenome assembly JAESFZ01 (sample SAMN14515552, study PRJNA621657) | algae metagenome | isolation source: Tildeniella nuda ZEHNDER 1965/U140 and co-occurring heterotrophs from wet... | place: Switzerland: Stansstaad, Zurih | collected 1965-01-01 | reverse complement strand
GCCCTCGGCTTGCGGCCCGTGGGCTGGCGCCCGATCGTCCTTGCGGTGGTGGGCACCACGGTCCTGTCCTTCGTCGTCAGCCAGCTCGGGCCGCAGCCCGAGGGGGTGCGGCAAGTCACGGAGGGCATCGAGGGCGTGCGGGCACTCCAGACCTTGGCCGTCCTGGGCATTTTGGCCCCCCTTGCAGAAGAACTCGTCTTCCGCGGCCTGCTTTACGGCTGGCTGGCCGGCCGGTGGAACAACCTCGTGGCCTTCGTGATCAGCTCGCTGGCTTTCGCGGCCGCCCATACAGAGCCCGTGCACATTCTTCTGGTCCTGCCGCTGGGCTTCTGGTTCGGCTGGCTGCGCTGGCGTACCGGCTCGCTGGTCCCCACGATCGTGGCGCACATGATCAACAACACGATCGCCGTGGCGGCCGCGGCGTTCCTGGGCGGCTCCTGATCGGAGAGATCAGGAGGCGAGCTTGCGCTCGACGAAGTCGAGCCGGTCCTGGCCCCAGAAGATCTCGCCGTCGATGACGAACGAGGGCGCGCCGAACACACCCTGCTCGATGGCATGCTTGGTGTAGGCTTCGCGCTTCTCGGCGATGCCCGCGGCCTCGCTCGCCTTCATCACCGCCGCGCCGTCGAGGCCACAGCCGTCGATGATCGCCTTCAGCGTGTCCGGATCGCCGCTGTTCTTCTCCTCGGCCCACAGACCGGTCAGCACGGCGTGAGCGACCTTTATGGCGTCCGCCATGCGACCCTGCTCGCGGAGCGCTATCACGCACTTCGCGGCCGGCACTTCGTTGGCGGGAAAGAACTTGGGCTCGAGCGTTGTCTTGACGCCGAGATGGTCGCGCCAGCGCTTCAGCTCCATCATGCGATAGGCTTGGCGTTGCGGCGAACGCTTGGGCAGCGGCAGGCCGCCGGATACGGCGAAGATCGAGCCGAAATCGACCGGCCAGATCGTGACGCTCGCGCCGTGCTTTTTCGCCATGGCGTCGAAGCGCGCGGACCCGAGATAGGTCCACGGCGAATTCAGCGAGACGTAGTAGTCGACATGCTTGCCCATGCGTTCCTCGTATTTCTCCAGTGGCGCGGACTGTGGCGCAAAGCCTGTCGATGCGCCATCTTCGCGGCGTGACCGAAGACGCTCATTCCGGACGGGCCATTGCCATCACCGGCGGCGACGCCGCCTATTTCGGCCTGATGCGCGATTGCATCGAGTCGCTTCAGGCGACGGACGTGGGTCGGGCGCTGGCGCTCGGGGTGCTCGATTGCGGATTGACCGGGGAGCAACGTGCGTGGTGTCGCGAACGCGGTGCAACGCTCGTCGTGCCCGAGTGGGATTTCGACTTCCCGGGCCGCGAGAACCTGAAGGACGGCTACAAGGCGCTGACGGCGCGGCCCTTCCTGCCGCGCTATTTTCCGGGCTTCGACCTGTATCTCTGGATCGACGGCGACTGCTGGGTACAGGAGGGCGACGCGGTCGATCTGTTCCTGAGCGCCGCGCGCACCGGCGCACTGGCCGTCGCACCCGAGATTCACCGCTCGATGCGCCACTATCGGCACGCCTGGAAGGAATTCTCGACGATCAACGGCGCGGCTTTCGAGGCCTGCTTCGACCGGGAAACCGCCGAGCGGCTGATCCGCTATCCGCTGATCAATGCCGGTGTTTTCGCGCTCGCGGCCGGGGCGCCTCACTGGCGGGGCTGGGCGGAACTGCTGGGCGAAGCCCTGCAGCGGTCCACCGACATGACCGACCAGGTAGCGCTGAACGTCCTGGTGTACGACCGCGGCTTCGCCTGCGAACCGCTGCCCAGTCGCTGCAACTGGCCGGTCCATCATGCCACGCCGGCCTGGGACGCCGGCCGCGGCCTGTTCGTGGAGCCGGCCATGCCCTACGAGGCGCTCGGCGTCCTGCATCTCACGATCTACACCAAGCGGCTCGCCACGCTCGACGTGCGCGAAATCGGCGGCCCACACGCGGGCCAGGTGCGGGCGCGCTCGTTGCGCTGGCCCGGCCGAACCGCCATATAGCGCCGCATGGCCGGAACGCCTTTTCTCAAGATGCACGGGCTGGGCAACGACTTCGTCGTGCTCGATGCGCGTACCGCTGCGCTCGACCTCACGCCGCCGCGCCGCCGCGCCATCGCCGACCGCCGCCTGGGCGTGGGCTGCGACCAGCTCATCGTGCTGGAGCCGCCGACCGAGGGCGAGGCCGACGTCTTCATGCGCATCTACAATCCCGACGGCACCGAGGCCCAGGCCTGCGGCAACGCCACGCGCTGCGTCGCCTCGGTGGTGATGGACGAACTCAAGGCCGAGGAAGCGACGATCCAGACCATCGCCGGCCTGCTCGAATCGCAGAAGGTCGGCCGCGGCGCCAACGGCCTGCCCGTGATCTCCGTCGACATGGGACTGGTGCGGATGGACTGGCGCGAGATTCCGGTCGCGACGGCGTGCGACACGAATCACATGCCGGTCGGCATCGGCCCGCTGCAGGATCCGGTCGGCACCAATGTCGGCAATCCGCATGCGACATTCTTCGTCGACGATCTGGCGGCGATCCCGATCACGGAGCTGGGGCCGAAGCTGGAGCACGATCCGTTTTTTCCCGAGCGTGTGAACGTCGGTGTCGCCCAGGTGATCGGCGAGAACAGGGTGAAGCTCAGTGTCTGGGAACGCGGCGCGGGCCTGACGCTCGCCTGCGGTTCGGGCGCCTGCGCGGCCGGCGTCGCCGCGGCACGGCGCGGGCTCACCGGCCGCAAGGTCGATGTCGTCGTCGAGCACGGCACCCTCACCATCGAGTGGCTGCGCGACGATCATGTTTCGATGACCGGCGGCATCGCGCTCGCCTACAGGGGCGAACTCGACCGCTCCCTGCTTTCCTGAGGTGCCGCGGTGAGCGAGACGGAACCCGAGAAGAAGGGCTGGTTCGCGCGGTTTCGCCGGGGAACCCCGGCCGTCGAGACGCCCAGGCCGGCCGAGCCCGAAGTCGAGAAGCCTGAACCGGTAGAGCCGGCCGTCGCGGCCGAGTCCGAACCTGAGCCGGCTCCCGTCGAAGCGGTGGCCGAGAAGGAACCCGAGGTCGAGAAGCCCGAAGTCGAGAAAAAGGGCTGGCTGTCGCGTCTGCGCGAGGGCCTGTCGAAGTCGACCAAGAAGGTCGCCGAAAGCATCACCGGTCTCTTCACAAAGAAGAAGCTCGACCAGCAGACGCTCGACGATCTCGAGGATGCACTGATCCAGGCCGATCTCGGCGTCACCGTGGCCAGCCGGCTCGTGGCCAAGCTCGGCAAGGAGCGCTTCGGCAAGGAAGTCACCGACGAGGAAGTGCGCGCGGCCTTCGCCGACGACATCGCGGAGATCCTTCAGCCGGTCGCCGTGCCGCTGTCCATCGATCCTGCGCGCAAGCCGCATGTCGTGCTGGTGATCGGCGTGAACGGCAGCGGCAAGACCACGACCATCGCCAAACTGGCCGGGCTCTACAAGGGCGAGGGCCGTTCGGTGATCCTGGCGGCAGGCGATACGTTCCGCGCCGCCGCCGTCGAACAGCTCAAGGTGTGGGGCGATCGCGCCGGCGTGCCGGTCGTGTCCAAGCCCACCGGCGCCGATGCCGCGGGCCTCGCCTACGAGGCGCTGGAGCGGGCGCGTGCCGAGAAGACCGACGTGCTGCTGATCGACACGGCGGGCCGGCTGCACAACAAGACCAACCTGATGGAAGAGCTCGCCAAGATCGTGCGCGTGATCCGCAAGCTCGATCCCGAGGCGCCGCATTCGTGTCTGCTGGTGCTCGATGCCACCACCGGCCAGAACGCCCACGCCCAGGTGGAGACGTTCAAGGCCATGTCGCCGGTCGATGCGCTGGTGCTGACCAAGCTCGACGGCAGCGCCAAGGGTGGTGTGCTGGTGGCGCTCGCCGAGAAGTTCAAGCTGCCGGTCGTGGCCATCGGTGTCGGCGAAGGCATCGACGATCTCAGGCCGTTCGAAGCCCGTGCCTTCGCGCGCGGATTGATGGGATTGCCGGCATGAGCGAGAAGAGCGACGACAACGGCGCGCGCAAACTCTACGCCACGGCGCTGGAACTTGCGCCGCTCATCCTGTTCTTCGTCGCCAACGGCCGCTGGGGCATCTACTGGGGCACCGGCATCTTCATCGTCGCCACCGCGGTCGCGCTGCCCTGCTATCGCTGGCTGGAGAAGCGCTGGCCGGTCATGCCGCTGGTCGGCGGCTTCTTCGTGCTGGTGTTCGGCGGCCTCACCATCTGGCTGCAGGACGACACCTTCATCAAGCTGAAGCCGACCATCGTGAACTGCCTGTTCGCCGTGATCCTGGGCGGCGGGCTCGTGCTGTTCAAGAAGCCGCTGCTGAAGCCGCTGTTCGGCGCGGCCTTCAAGCTGACCGACGAGGGCTGGTATCAGCTCACGATGCGCTGGACGATGTTCTTCTTCGTGCTCGCAATCGTGAACGAAGTGATGTGGCGGAATTTCCCGACCGACACCTGGATCGCCAGCAAGATGTTCCTGAGCTTCCCGCTCACGCTGGTCTTCGCCTTCCTGCAGATCCCGCTGCTGAAGAAGTATTGGGACGGCGATGACAATCCCTTCGCGCGGGGCAGCTGAGGCCGAGCAGAGCGCGGCAAGGAAGCGGCAGGACATTGCTTGCAATGTCCGGGAGCGCCGAAGAACGATCGATCACCTCATGACCCCTCCGTCGCGTATGACGCGACACCTCCCCATTTGAATGGGGAGGAAAGAGGTCAGACGCCCGCGGGCTTCCTGGGCGGCCACATGCGGGCGAGGTCGCCGGTCGGGTTGGAGTAGGTCGAGAAGTCGGCCTTGTCGCGCGATTCGTGGAAATGCGCGAGCGCCCAGACGACGGTCGGAAAGGCGAGCTGGTCCCACGGGATATCGGCCCAGTCGACCAGCGCCACTTCCTCGCTCTCGATGCCGCAGGCGATGTCCGGCGTGACCAGCTTCGCGCGGTACATGATCTGCACCTGGCCGATGCGCGCCACGCTGTACATGGCGAGCAGCCGGTCGATCTCGATGGTGGCGCAGGCCTCTTCCAGGGCCTCACGCTGGGCGGCCTGCTCGGTCGTCTCACCCAGTTCCATGTAGCCGGCGGGCAGGGTCCAGAAGCCCTTGCGCGGTTCGATGGCGCGCCTGGCCAATAGAATTTTGTCTTCCCAAGTACAGACCGCGCCCGCGACCACCTTGGGATTCTGGTAGTGGATGAACTCGCAGCGCCCGCAGATCAGCCGCTCGCGATTGTCGCCCTCGGGTACCCGCTTCTCGAAATGCTCGGGCGGATCCCACGGCAGGCGGGGACGATCGGGTGGTGTCGGCGGGGCGCTCATGTTCCTCGCTCCTATGCAGCCCGGATCAGCGCCGCGACGCCGGGCAGGGTCTTGCCTTCCATCCATTCGAGGAAGGCGCCGCCCGCGGTCGAGACGTAGGAAAATTTCTCCTCGACGCCGGCTGCGGCCAGCGCCGCCACCGTGTCGCCGCCGCCGGCCACCGACAGGAGCTTGCCGGCCGTGGTGAGCCGCGCCACTTCCTGCGCCAGCGCGACCGTGCCGGTATCGAACGGCTTGATCTCGAACGCGCCGAGCGGGCCGTTCCACACCACGGTCGCGCAGTCGGCCAGCTCCTTCTGGTAGAGGGCGATCGACTTGGGCCCGACATCCAGGATCATCTGGTCGTCGGGGCAGGCATGGGCATCGACGACGAGGTGAGGGGCATTGGCCTTGAACTCGCCCGCGACCATGACATCGATGGGCAGAAGCACCGTGCACCTGGCGGCTTTGGCCTTGTCCACGATCTCGAGCGCGGTGGACGCCAGATCCTTCTCGCAAAGCGACTTGCCGACAGGGAACCCCTGCGCGTGGAGGAACGTGTTGGCCATGCCGCCGCCGATGATCAGCCTGTCGACCTTGCCCACCAGATGGCCGAGCAGCTCGAGCTTGGTCGAGACCTTGGCGCCGCCGACGATGGCGCACACCGGGCGCTTCGGATTGCCAAGCGCCTTGTCGAGCGCTTCGAGCTCTTCCTGCATCAGGCGACCGGCGACCGCCGGCAGGCGATTGGCGAGTCCCTCGGTCGAGGCATGGGCGCGATGGGCGGTCGAGAAGGCGTCGTTCACGTAGGCGTCGCCCAGCAGCGAGAGCTTGTCGATGAAGCCCGCTTCGTTTTTTTCCTCCCCCTTGTGGAACCGCAGGTTCTCGAGGAGGAGCACGTCACCGGCCTTCATGTTGCGCACCGAATCCTCGGCGATGGGGCCGATGCAATCCTCCGCGAAGCCCACCGGCTTGCCGAGCGCCTTCTCCAGCGGCTCGATCAGCGGGCGCAGCGTCATCTCGGGCACGCGCTTGCCGTCGGGGCGGCCGAAATGGCTGAGCACGATCACCTTCGCGCCCTTGGCCGCCAGCTCCTTGATCGTGGGCGCGGCGCGCTCGATGCGCGTGGCATCGGTCACCTTGCCGTTCTTCATCGGCACGTTCAGGTCGACGCGCACCAGCACGCGCTTGCCGGACATGTCCATGGAATCGATCGTCTTGAAGGTCGTCTGCGGCATGAACTCTCTCTTGTCTGTCGAACGGCCGTCTGGCGTTTCCGCCGTCTAGCGCTTCCGAATAACGAATACCAGCACCTCGCCCTCGCGCGTCGCCGAGACCAGCTCGTGGCCGGTCTGCCGGCAGAAGGCCGGGAAATCGGCCTCGGCGGCGGGATCGGTCGCGCGCACCGTGAGCAGGCCGCCCGCGTCCAGCTCGCGCAGCTTGCGGTTGGCGCGCAGCACCGGCAAGGGGCAGAGCAGGCCGGTCGCGTCGTATTCCAGCGTGTCGGTCATCTTGGCCTGTAATATTGCATGGCCTCGGGCAGCCAGCGTCTGATGTCGGCAATGCGTGTCGTGTCCGCGGGATGGGTGCCGAGCCACTCCGCCTGCCGCTTGCCGGAACCGGCGGCGCGCATGCGTTCCCACAGGCCCACGGCCTCGCGCGGATCGTAGCCCGCCAGCGCCATCAGAACGAGGCCGATCCGGTCGGCTTCCGATTCCTGTGCGCGCGACATCGGCAGGATGTAGCCCACGGTGGCGCCTGCGCCGACCGCGGCCATCATGGCAGGCAAATAGGTGCGGCTGCGGCCGCTGACTGTTGCCGAGAGCGCAACCGCCGCGGCCGTCGTGCCGACCGACGCCACCATCTGGTCGCTCATGCGCTCGGCCCCATGGCGCGCCAGGGCATGGGCGACCTCGTGGGCGATCACGACGGCCATCCCGGCCTCGGTCCGGGTGATCGGCAGCAGGCCGGTGTAGACCACGATCTTGCCGCCGGGCAGGCAGAAGGCGTTCGGCTCGTTCTTGTCGACGGTCTTGAATTCCCAGCGAAAGTTCGGCGCGCGCCACAGTTCCTGCGGCGGCCGCTCAGCGGCAGCGGCGATGCGGCGGCCGACCTTCTCGACCAGCGCATTGACCTGCGCGTCGCGCGACAGCGTTTCCTTGTTCAGAACCTCGCGATAGGCCTGCAGGCCCATCTGTCGCTCTTCGCTTTCGCTCACCAGCATCATCTGCGAACGGCCGGATACCGGTGCCGTCTCGCAGGCAGCGAGCAGGGACGTGAGGCCGCACAATGTCAGCAGCAAGCGTGAGGCGAAAGCCATGCGGCGAAGTCTAGGGAACGCACCGGGTGCGGTCGAGCGTGCGTCGCGCGAGGGCGTGCTATAGGGGAGTGTCCACCGAACGAAGACCAAGTTGACCCGCCATCGTTATTCCACGATCGGCGACGAACTGTTCGCCGCCGGACGTTTCGACGAAGCCATGTCGGCCTATCGCCAGGCGCTTGCGGCGTCGCCGCGCGATGCGCAGGCGCGCATGGGCCTCGATGCGATTCTCGAACGCGCCCGCACCGCGCAACCCAACGCACAGCTCAGGACCTTGTTGCTGGAGGCCTATGCCGATGACGGTGCCAATTGGGATGCGGTGGGCTGGGGCGCGGCCAACCAACTCGTGGTGGGCTGGCCTTCCGACAACGACCTGCAGCGTCTCGCCGACGATCCCCTGCTGCACGCGTTCCTGCGCAAGTCGGTGAACGGCGACGCCGATCTCGAACGCAAGCTGCTGGCGTTGCGCAAGGCCGTCGCCGCCGCCGAGCCGAGCCCACAGGTCAGCGAGCTGATCGCGTCCCTTGCCGAGCAGGCATGGCTCAACGAATAGATCTGGCCCGACGATCCGGCGATCGTCGACGAGCCGGCGGCGACGATGTTCCGGCCGCCCTCCGGTCCGCGCGCCGAGGTCGTCGAGGAACAGGGCCTGAAGGCCACGATTCCCGAGATCGCGCCCATCACCGATGCCGTCTCGCTGTCGGTGCAGGCGATGTACGAGACCAATCCCTATCCGCGCTGGACGCATCTCGCGCGCCGGCCGCCGGTCGACGTGCGTGAGGCGTTGATGCGCGATTTCCCGCATGCGACCGAAGTCGAGTTCGGCGAAGGTCCGCTCGAGGTCCTGATGCCGGGTGCCGGCACGGGACAGCATCCGCTGACCGTCGCCTCGTCATGTGCGAATGCGCGCGTGACCGGCGTCGATCTCTCCAGCGCGAGCCTCGCCTACGGTAGCGCATGGCGGCACGCTACGGCATCGACAACATCGACTTCCTGCGCGGCGACATTCTCGACCTGCCGAAACTTGGTCGCAGCTTCGACCATGCCGAGTGCGTCGGCGTGCTGCATCACATGGCCGATCCGAGGGCGGGTCTGCAGGCGATCTCCACGGTGCTGCGGCCCGGCGCCTTCCTGCGGCTCGGCCTCTATGGTGAGAGTGCGCGTACCCTGGTGGTGAAGGCGCGGCGTGACATCGAGATGGCGCGCCTGCCTTCGACTCTCGACGGTCTGCGCGAGTTCCGCCGCAAGGTGATGAGCGGCGAATGGCGGCGGCTGCGGCCGCTCACCGCCTGGGAGGATTTCTGGAGCGCGAGCCTGCTGCGACCTCTGCTTCCACGTGCAGGAGCATCGCTTCACCGTCTCGCGCCTGCGTTCGTTCCTCGAAGGAAGCGGGCTGCGTTTCCTCGGCTTCGAATTCAACGTCGGCGCGTCGCAGAGCGCGGCGGCCAATGCCGGCCCGCTCGAACTCTATCGGGCGCGCTTTCCCACCGAACGGACGATGTCCGACCTCGCTCGGTGGGAGCAGCTCGAACGCGAGAAGTCGAACCTGTTCCCGGGCTATGCCTTCATCTGCCAAAAAGAATAAAGCTGCTTCCCCCTTCAAATGGGGAAGTGCCCCGTCATACGGGGCGATGGGGTCATGCGCCTCAGCGCCATCGCTTTGACCCCTCCGTCGGCGATTACGCCGACACCTCCCCATCTGAATGGGGAGGCGGGTCTTCAGTCGGCGAAGAAGCCCGGCCCGCCGCGGCGCTTCAATTCTTCGCCGGCATCGCGGCCCATTGCGGCCGCATCGGTAGCGCTGCCACGGCGTTCGGTCTCGATCACCTGCGACCCATCGGGCCGGGCGATCAGGGCGCGCAGGTGCAGCGCGCCGTCCGTCAGGATCGCGTGACCCGCGATCGGCGTGCGGCAGGAGCCGTCGAGCACGACCAGCATCGCCTGCTCGGCGCGCACGCAGACGGCGGTGGCTTCATGGTCGATAGCGGCGAGCCAGCCGCGGGTGCGCGCATCGTCGGTGCGGGCCTCGATGCACACCGCGCCCTGTCCGACCGCGGGCAGCATCTCGGCTTCGGGAATGGGCGTGCCCACGGGCCTGCCCAGACGCTTCAACCCGGCGAGCGCCAGGATCGTCGCGTGAACGGTGCCGGCGGCGCGTTTGGCGAGGCGTGTTTCGACATTGCCGCGGAAAGTGACGATCTGCAGGTCGGGCCGCCGATGCAGCAGCAACGCCTTGCGGCGCAGCGCCGAGGTCCCGACGATGGCGCCGCGCGGGAGCGCGTCGATGCGTTCCAGGTCGCCGGCGATCAGCACGTCGCGTGCATCCTCGCGCGGCAGGAAAGCGGAGACGGCGAGGCCCGGCGGCTGCGCGGTCGGCATGTCCTTCATGCTGTGCACGGCCGCATCGATGCGGCCGGCCAGCATCGCTTCCTCGATCTCCTTGACGAACAGGCCCTTTCCTCCCGCCTCCGAAAGCGGCCGATCCTGGATCACGTCGCCGGTGGTCCTGATCGGCACGATCTCGATCGCACCGGGAGCGGAGAGGGCCGGAACGGAGCGGGCCAGGGCGTCGCGCACCAGGCCGGTCTGGGTGAGCGCGAGAGGACTGCCGCGCGTGCCGAGCCGAAGAAGGGGGGGCATCATGGCCGCTGCTCTAGCTTAGGTTGCCTGCGCGCGCCACCGGCGACGAAGCCGTTGCCGCAAATTCAAGACCGCGTGAATTGGCGCGTAGCGATGCCATCCCGGCCAGCGTTCCGGTCATTTCGCCGTGACGTGGCGCGCCAACATGTGGGTCAACATCAATCTCTTTCCGTCATGGTTGCTGCATCTGGTCCGTCCCTATGGCGGCACGGCCGAGCGCATCTCCATCGCCTCAATCTCAGCTTCCAGGACGACGGCAAGACGCCATCTGGCGCTGCGGCCTTCCGCCCTCTAGAAATCACGCATGCGCGTGATGGGCATCGAAACGAGCTGCGACGAGACGGCTGTCGCCGTGATCGAGGCGCCGGCGGGAACGCAGGCGGTCGGCAGAATCCTTTCCAATACCGTCTACAGCCAGCTCGCCGAGCATCGCCGCTTCGGCGGCGTCGTGCCCGAGATCGCCGCGCGTGCGCACCTCGAACGGATCGACGGGCTGGTCGCGCAGGCGCTCGACGAGGCAGGGCTCGGGCTGGCGGATCTCGACGGCATTGCCGCGACGGGCGGGCCTGGCCTGATCGGCGGCGTGATGGTGGGGGTCATGACCGCCAAGGCGCTGGCCTTCGCACATGAAAAGCCCTTCATTGCGGTCAATCACCTCGAAGGCCATGCCTTGTCGGTGCGGCTGACCGAGCCGGTCGCGTTTCCCTATCTGCTGCTGCTGGTGTCGGGCGGGCATTGCCAGCTGCTGACAGTGCGCGGCCCTGGCGACTTCACGCGGCTCGGCACGACCATCGACGATGCGGCCGGCGAGTGTTTCGACAAGACCGCCAAGCTGCTGGGCCTCGGCTTTCCCGGCGGGCCTGCCGTCGAGAGGGCGGCGGTCGGTGGCGATCCGCGCCGCTTTGTTCTGCCGCGGCCGATGTGGCGCAAGCCCGGTTGCGATTTCTCCTTCTCCGGCCTCAAGACCGCCGTGCGACTGGCGGTCGAGAAACTGCCGGCCGACGATCCGCAGGCCATCGCCGATCTCTGCGCCTCCTTCCAGCGCACGGTGGGCGATGTCTTCGCCGACCGTTGCGCCAACGCGCTGGCCCTCGCGCCCTCGTCGACGCTGGTGGTGGCGGGCGGCGTCGCGGCCAATGTCTATCTGCGCGGCCGACTGGAGGAGATCGCGGCGTCGCACGGCGCGACCCTGGTCGCGCCGCCTGTCAGGCTCTGCACCGACAATGGCGCCATGATCGCCTGGGCGGGCGCCGAGCGGCTGCGCCTCGGCCAGGTCGACACGCTCGATTTCCGGCCGCGACCGCGCTGGCCGCTCGACCCTGCCGCCGCCAATCGGATGTAGAGTGCCGCCATGAGCCAGGCCCCGCCCGTCTTCGAAACCGTCGCCGCCTTCGCGACGCCGATCCTGATCGCCGATCTTCCCGACGGTCCGCAGCTCAATGCCGCGCTGATCCCGGTCCTGGCCAAGCGCGAAGCCGAGCAGCCGAACGAGCCGCACAGCACGCTCGGCGGCTGGCAGTCGACCTGGGACCTCGACAAATGGGCGGGTGTTCCGGCGATCAAGCTGCTGGCGATCGCGCGCAACATCGCCAACCGCAGCACCAGCGATCGTGAAGGCAATGCCGTCACCATCGCGTGGAAGGCCAACATCTGGGCCAACATCAACCGCGGCGGTCACGGCAACGAATTCCATTCCCATCCCGGCAGCTACTGGTCGGGCGTCTATTATGTCGACGATGGCGGCATCCCGGCCGATCCGTCGTTGGGCGGCGAACTCGAGTTCATGGATCCGCGCGGACCGGCGCCGGCGATGTATGCCCCCTATCTCGCCTTCAGCCTGCCGGGCGGCCTGTCGGTCGGCACCAACCAGACGATCTCGCCGCGGGCCGGGCGGCTGGTGATGTTCCCGTCGTGGGTGCTGCATCAGGTGCGACCCTATCGCGGCACCGCCCAGCGCATCTCCATCGCCTTCAATCTCAGCCTGTGACCGACATCGCCCATATCGGCGTCGTCGGCGGCGGCGCCTGGGGAACGGCGCTGGCCTGTCTCGCACGCCGGGCCGGTCGCAAGGTGAGCCTCTGGTCGCGCGATCGCAGTGTATCGGCCGCGATCGCGCATGACCGTCGCAACGAAATCTACCTGCCGGGACAATCGCTCGATGCCGGCATCGAGGCCGCGGCCACCCTCGGCGAGCTGGCCGCCTGCGACGTGATCCTGCTCGTCTGCCCCGCGCAGGCCGTGCGGGCCCTGGCGCGCGACCTGCCGGGAGCCGCGCCTGTCGTGATCTGCGCCAAGGGCATCGAGGCCGCGACCGGTCTGCTGATGCCCGAGGTGCTGGCGGAAGTGCTGCCGGGCCGGGCCGTCGCGATGCTGTCGGGGCCGAGCTTCGCGGAGGAGGCGGTGCGGGGACTTCCCACCGCGGTCAGCATCGCCACGGGCGACGCCGCACGGGGGCGCGATCTCGCGGCCGCGCTCGCGGCGGGCATGTTCCGTCCCTACTGGACGGACGATGTCGTCGGCGTGTCGCTGGGCGGCGCGGTCAAGAACGTGCTGGCCATTGCGGCCGGCATCGTCGAAGGCCGCGGCCTCGGTCACAACGCCGCCGCCGCACTCATCACCCGCGGCTTCGCAGAGATGGCGCGGCTCGGCCTGGCCATGGGCGCCAATCTCGAGACGCTGACGGGCTTGAGCGGGCTGGGCGATCTCGTCCTCACCTGCCACGGGCCGTTGTCGCGCAACCGCGCGCTGGGCGCGGCGCTCGGCCGGGGCACGACGCTGGCGCACTACATGGAAGGGCGGCGGCAGGTGGTCGAGGGCGAGGCGACGGCGCCGGCCGTTCTCGAACGCGCGGCAAAGCTCGGCATCGAAATGCCGATTTGCACCGCCGTCGATGCTATCCTGCACCGCGGCGCGGACCTCGACGAGGCGATCCGCGCCTTGTTGGCACGGCCGCTGCGCCGTGAAGGCGAATGAAGCTGGGGGAATGACATGGCTTATTGGCTCATCAAGTCCGAGCCGTCGGCATATTCGTGGACGCAGTTCGTCGCCGACAAGAAGACCTCGTGGACCGGTGTGCGCAATGCGCAGGCCGCGATGAACCTCAAGGCGATGAAGCCCGGCGACCGCTGTTTCTTCTACCATTCCAACGAGGGCAAGGAGATCGTCGGCCTCGCCGAGGTGGTGAAGTCGGCCTATCCCGATCCCACCGACGAGGCCGGCAAGGCCGTCACCGTCGACGTGAAGGCGCTGGGGCCGGTCAACACGCCGGTGACGCTGGCGGCGATCAAGGCCGAGCCGAAGCTCAAGGATTTCGGCCTGGTGCGCCAGTCGCGCCTTTCGGTCGTGCCGGTTTCCGCCGAACAGTGGAAGTTCATCGAGAAGATGGCGAAGTAATCCGGCTTCGCCAGGCATCACGACAATGGTCGACAATACACGCGGCATCGTGGCGATGCTGGCGTCGGTCGTCGTCTTCATCTTCAACGATGCGCTGATCAAGCTTGCGGCCGAGAACATGCCGTCGGTGCAGGCGATCGGCATGCGCGGCCTCTTCGCCACGCTCTGGTGCGCGCTGGCGATGCTGGCGACCGGTGACTGGCGCAGGATCTCCTATGCGGTGCATCCCCAGGTGATGCTGCGCAGTGGACTGGAAGCCGCCGCGGCCATCATCTACCTGATCGCGCTGTTCCAGATCCCCTTCGCGATCGCCACGGCCGTCAACCTCTCGATGCCGCTCATCCTCACGGTGCTGGCCGTCCTTGTCCTCAAGGAGGACGTGCGCTGGCGACGCTGGACGGCGGTCGGCGTGGGCTTCGTGGGTGTCCTGCTGGTGATCCAGCCGCGGCCCGGCGACATCAACGGCTGGACCTGGGTGGCGCTCACCGGCACCTGCCTCAGCGCCTGCCGCGACGTCGTCGCCCGCCACCTGCCGCCCGCGGTGCCGACGCTGGTCGTGTCCTTCTCGACGGCGATCACGGTCGCGATCGCCGGCTGCATCTGGGCGTTGTTCGAGGGGTGGCAGCCGATCGATGCGCAGACCTGGGGCTACCTCGCCGCGTCCTCGCTGCTGCTCGCCATGGGATACCAGTTCCTCGTGATCGCGCTGCGTTCGGGCGGCGAGATCTCGGTGATGGCACCGTTTCGCTATTCGTCGATCCTGTGGGCGCTGGGCATCGGCTACGTGGTGTGGGGCGAAGCCCCCAACACCCTTGCTCTCTGCGGCATCGCCGTGATCGTCGGTTCAGGCCTCTACATCCTGCACCGCGAGCGGGTCAGGACCTGAGCGGATGCTTCGCGTCTACTTCGCGACCCAGGCCTCGTAGTCGCGGGCGACCTCCTCGACCGCGGTGTCGTAGAATCGCTTGCCGTGCTCGGGTGTCGCTTGGCTTGGGTCGGAGCCGATGCGGCCGTCCGGGAAGGCGCGGCGATAGTCCTCGGAGTCGGCGAAGGAGCCGTTCGGTGCGATGCGCGGCTCGAGCACGCGGCGGTCCATCGTCTCGGGGTATTTGTACCACGTCAGCGCCACTTCCGAGGCCGTGGCATGGCTGCCTTCACCGGTCGGATAGAGTTCGGAGCTGAGCCGCTTGATGCCCGGGCTGTCCCACCAGTTGCGAAGGGCGCACTTGATCGAGGGCTGGTTGCTCATGCGCTCCATCGAACGCTCGGCATAGATTTCTGAGAAGGCCGCGGTCACCGTGGCGATGTTGCCGCCGTGGCCGTTCACGAAGAAGAAGCGCGTGAAGCCATGCTTGGCCAGCGACAGCACGTTGTCGCGCACGACGGCGATCAGGGTCGTGGGCTTGAGCGTGATCGAGCCCGCGAAATCGAGATGATGCTGGGCCATGCCGACGGAGATCGTCGGCGCCACCAGCGCACCCACCTTCTCGCCGACGCCGCGGCCCACCATCTCGGCGGTGAGGGCGTCGGTGCCGATCAGGCCGGTCGGGCCGTGCTGCTCGGTCGAGCCGATCGGAATGATGATCCCGGTCCTGGTCTTGAGATAGTCCTCGACGAATTGCCAAGTCTTGAGCTGAAGCTGCACGAACCGAAACTCCTGTGATTTGTCCGCAGGATGCGTCGCTTCGTGCAGCGAGACAAGAATATCGATGGGCGTCGTCAGCCCGGCACGACCCTGGCGGCCAGCCGGCGCTTGTCGAGGTCGGCCAGCGCCTTTTCGCGGGCGTCGGAGATCTGCTTGGCCTCGATCGTGCAAAGCTCCCGGTTGGTCGAGCTGCAGCGGGTATTGATGAGGTCGATCTCCGCCTTGGCGCCGGACTCGATGCGCTGTCGGATGCCGGCATAGTGCGCGTCGCGCGCTTCGTCGCTCGGGAAGCTCGCGGGCGTCAGGATGACCATCACGCGTTCCGGGTACTTGTTGTTGGCGCCGGAAGCCGCGTCGATGGCGACACCGACCAGGCCGCCCAGCAGGATGTTGCCCACCGTGGCACCGGTGAAGCTGGCGACCAGAACCTCGTTCGACTGTTCGTAGCCGTCGAGGGTGCAGGCCAGGATGACGGTTTCCTTGGAGCGCGACAGGCCCACCTTGCCCGGTGTCGGCTTGATGAACCCGACGGTGGCGCCCTGGCGATTGACCGCGCAGGTGGCGCCCTTCGGCTCGGTATCGACGTAGACTTCCTGGGTGGTGCCGCCGACCACCGTGGCGCAGGCCGCGGTGGTCGCAAGCAACGCAACACTCATCATCAGGCGGCCGACGGCCGCCATTCTACCAACGCTCATTCTCTGGTTTCTCCCCCTGCCGGAAAGCCCGACGCAGGAGTGCTACCATGGGGCGTGGGAGAGATGAAAGAACAACTAGGAGGATGGCAGCGGCTCGCCCAGATCGCCTTCGCTGTTGATCAGCAGCACGCGCGAGTCCGGGCCAAGGCCGAGTGCCTTGAAGGCTTCGGCGTCGGTGCAGACGCGCATCAGGCCGGCGAGGCCCGCGCAACCCGAGGGGCCGGAGATGATGGCAGGGTCCTCGCCCACCGGCTGGGCGTAGAGGCGGCGGGCCGGGAGCACGTCGTCTTCCCGGATGGTCATGAACCAGTCGGCCGCCGTGCCGATGATCGGCCATGTCACGGGCGAGATCTCGCGGCAGGCGAGGCCGCCCATCACCGTGTCGGCATTGCCGCTGGCCAGCGTCGGCTTGCCCGCGAGGTTGCTCTGGAACCAGCAATCCGCGCTTTCGGGCTCGACGACGATCGAGACCGGGCGCTGCTCGCAGACCGCCCAGAGATAGCCGATCACCGCGGCCGCCAGTCCACCGACGCCGGCCTGCACGAAGACATGGGTGGGCGCCGCGCCCCACTGCTGGACGGCTGCCTCGTGGACCAGCACGCAGTAGCCGCGCATGACGCTGCGCGGCACCGAATCGTAGCCTTCCCAGGACGTGTCCGAGATGATCGTCCAGCCCCTGGCGGCGGCCTGGTTGCGGCACTCGGCGACGGCGGTGTCGTAGTCCCCGTCGACTCGGATCACCTCGGCGCCGCGGGCGCGGATCGCGGCTTCCTTTTCCGCGCTGGTGAACTTCGGCAGGAAGATCACGCAGCGATTGCCGAACAACTTTGCCCCGGCCGCGACCGAGCGGCCGTGATTGCCGGAACTGGCGGCGGTGAAGACGAACTTGCCCGTGATTTCCTTGTGCTCGCCTTTCATCACGCTCTCGAAGGAGGGCGAGGAATGATAGGCGTCGCCGACCGCGCCGGTCAGCACATTGGCCACGGCGATCACGCCGCCCAGGGCCTTGAAGGCGCCGAAGCCGAAGCGCTGGCTCTCGTCCTTGACCCGGATCTCGCCCACGCCCAGCCGCGCCGCCAGGGCCGGCAACTCGTAGAGCGGCGTGGGCTTGTGGGCCGGGCAGGCCTTCAGCTCCTCGCAGAGTTCGGGAATGCCGTTGGGATTGATCACGAACTGCTGTTCGCGACCGAATTCGAGGGGGCGCAGGGCCCGCGGATTCTTGGCCAGCCAGGGGGTCGTCATGACCCGGTCATAGCATGCTAAGCTCGGTAAAACGGAGTGGCCGATGAAGGTGAATGTCGAAGTGACCTGTACGCCCGAGGAGGCTCGCGCCTTCATGGGGCTGCCGGACATCAAGCCCATGCAGGACCGAATCATGGGCGAGATCGAGGAACGCCTGCGCAGCAGCCTGGGCGCCATGAATCCCGAGACGATCTTCAAGACCTGGCTGCCGGCCTCCATGCAGGGCATGGACCAGATGCAGCAGATGCAGCAGGTCTTCTGGTCCCAGCTCGCCAACATCGCCACCGGCGGATCGACCAAGAAGGAGTAGGCGGATCATCATGAGCCAGCGTGACAAGCCAGCCGATCCCAAGCCCTACTACGAGGCCCACGTCTTCTGCTGCACCAACCGGCGTCCGGCCGGCCATCCCCGCGGCTGCTGTGCCGAGCGCGGCGGCGAGGCGCTTCGCGATCACATGAAGAGCAAGGCCAAGGCGCTCGGCCTCAAGAACGTACGAATCAACAATGCCGGCTGCCTCGACCGCTGCGAGCTGGGGCCGACCCTCGTCATCTATCCCGAGGGAATCTGGTACCGCGTGCCCACCAAGGAAGACGTCGACGAGGTTCTCGACACGCACCTGCTGAAAGGCGGCCGGGTCGAGCGGCTGATGTTGAAGCCGGAAGACAAATAGCCGGCGGAACGGGGCGGACAGAGCCGCCTTTGCTGCGACTGGCCTACCGTTCCCGGCGGTCCAGCAGTTCCGTCGCAAGCGCCGTCCATTCGGCCTCAAGCGACTGCTGCGACACGGGCCGGCCAGCCTGGCGATACCAGTAGCCGGCGTTGGACAGATCGCCCTCCTGGCGATGGAGGTGGGCATGGACGCTGTCGCAATCGGCCTCGCCCTCGTGTGCCTGGACGCATTCATGAGCCCGCGCCCAGTCGCCGCGACGCACCCACCACAGGGCCTGCAGCGCCGGGCTCGCCCCGGCGGGCGGCTGGTCGGCGGTGACGCTGGCGGCGAAAGTGTCGAGCGCGCTCATGGCTCCTCCTAGCGGCGTTTCAGGCGGAAGCGCAGCAGATGGATGCGATGGGAGAAGAAGCCCCAGGCCGAGAACTTGAGATAGCGCTCGTAGCGCCGCGTCTGGTCCTTGCCGACCATCTCGATCGCCTCGGCCCGCCGGGCCTTGAGGTTGGCGGCCCAGATCTCGCAAGTCCGGCCGTAATCGTTGCGGTCGTTGCGGAAGCGCTCGACCTCGAACAGGCCGTTGGCGGCGGCCAGGATTTCCGGCAGGCGCGGCAGTTCTGAGTCGGGGAAGATATCTTCCACCAGCGGGCCCATCGGCACTTTGTCGTCGGGATCGCCATAGGCGATGGTCTGCAGGGTCATGCGCGCATCGGGCGCCAGCATGTCGCGGCAGCGCGTGAAGAAGTGGCGGTAGATCGCCGTCTTCGTCGTCGAATCGTCCTTCGGTTTGGTGAAATGCTCGAAGGCACCGACCGAAATGATCGAGCCGTAGGGCTCTGCCGGCTGGTGGTCGGCCCAGCTCTCGACACGGATCTCGACGGGCGGCGCGCCGGCATCGCGGATCGCTGCACGCGCGAGCTCGGCCTGGGCGTCGCTCAGCGTCAGGCCGACGCCGCGCGCCAGCGGCGGCGCGCCGGGGACGCGGTTCGCGACGGCGGCGCGGAGCATACCGCCCCAGCCGCAGCCGATGTCGAGCAGGCTTGCCGAGCGATCGGCGCCGGCGTTGCGCAGATGCCAGTCGATCTTGCGCCGCTGCGCATCGGCAAGGGGCGCGTTATCGCTCTCGTCGCGCCACATCGCCGACGAGTAGGTCATCGTCTCGTCCAGCCAGAGCCGGTAGAAGTCGTTGCCGACGTCGTAGTGTGCGCGGATCGCCTCGGGCGACGCGCCGGTGGCCGTTATCTGTTCACTCATCGATTGGTTCCGATCATCATTTCGCCACCATAGTCCATTTGCGTGTCGGTGCCGAAAGCGGGATTGACCTGCCTTTTGGTCGCCTTGCATCAAGATGACGTTTGTCTCAGAAATGCCACCGCGCGGGCGTGGATCGGGCGCTATAAGCGCGCCTCGTGCAAAAGGGTTCAGGCAGGCAGGATTGCTCCCGAATGACGACGATGGACGAGCCGCAGGGCGTTGGACAGAAGGGCCGCTTCTATCTCACCAAGAACATCTGGGTTCCCCAGGAGCCGCTGGAGAAGCTGAACCTCAGGCTCTCCGACTGGATCCTGCGGAACATGCCGAAGCTGCCGCTGGCCGGTGAGGAGGCACTGAAAGCATTCCCGGTCCTGTCCGAGCTTTCGAAGAGTCACGACAAGATCAAGGCCGACCTGAATTACCTGCTCAGCCACCATGAAGAAATCCCGGCCCTGCACGAGGTCCATCCGCGCGATCTCTACGTGCCGGGCCGTGCCTGGCGCACGTTCCTGCTGAAAATCTACGGTCACGAGATCACGGCGAATACCGCCGCGGTTCCGGACACGATGGCCGCCATCAACCGCCTGCCCGGCGTGCATACGGCACTGTTCAGCATCCTGGCCGGCCGCGCCGAGATCGAGCCGCACCGGGGCTCCGCCGCCGGGGTCATCCGCTTCCATTATCCGCTGATCGTGCCGGGCGAGCCGGAGAAATGCTGGATCGAGATCGGCGGCCACCATTTCTTCTGGGAAGAGGGCGTGCCGCTGGTATTCGACGACACCCGCGAGCACTGGGTCAAGAACCAGACCGACGAGACGCGCGTCGTGCTGATCATCGACTTCAACGCCGACATGCCGTTCCCGGTGAACCTCTACACCACGCTGCGCTACGAACTCGGCCGGCGCAGTGCGGAGGTGAAGGCGGTGTACGACCGTGCCGCTATCGGCGTGCCGCCGCGCTAGGCCGAGCGTAGCTCGGCCTCCTGAGCGACAGGACATTGCTTGCAATGTCCGAGAGCGCCGAAGGACGAACGACCGCCTCATGACCCCTCCGTCGCGTATGACGCGACACCTCCCCATTTGAATGGGGAGGAGGGGCTTCCCTATTCGACCAGTTCGGCGAGCCTCGTGATGATGCGGGTCGGCTGCGCCGTGGCGTTGGCTGGCACGCCGGCCTTGAACGGGTCGTACCAGATGCCGCACATGCCCAGCATCTGCGGCGCCACGACTTCCCACTCGTAGTTGTCGCCGACCATCCAGGCATCCTCGGGGCCGACGCCCAGCCGCTCCAGCGCGTGGCGATAGACGCCAAGCTCGGGTTTGCCCTGGCCGAATTCGCCCTCGATCTGGATGTGATGGAAGCGGTGGGCCAGTTCGAACCGCTCGATCTTGGCGCGCTGCGTCTCCGACGCTCCGTTGGTCACGAGGGCCAGCCGCACGCCGGCATCGCGCAGCGCGTCGACCGTGGCATGGGCATCGGGATAGAGCCGGTATTCCTGGCGCCGCAGTTCGGTGAAGGAATCGGCGATGCGGTCGGCCAGCGCGTCGTCCGGGCGGCCGAGCCGGGCGAGGCCGCGACGGACCGACAGGCGGCGCGCACCGGGAATGTCGAGGCGCCACTTCGCCGCCTCGGCACGATCGTTCCAGAACGCCCGCGCTTCCTCCATCACCGCCGTGCGTACCCGCGCGATGGCGGCCTCGTCATGGGCGTCGAGATGCGCGGAGAAGACGTGGAGCAGGCGCGTCCAAGCCTCCTCGGGCTGGGCGTAGGCGCGAATCAGAGTGTCGTCCATGTCGAACAGGATCGCGCGCGGAAGGCCCGCTTTGGAAAGACCGGCCATCTCAGTTGGTCGGCTGGCCGGCGAAGGTCGTGGGCGCGGGGCTGATCACCACGCCGCGATCGCCCTGGATCTCGATCACGGCGAGCGCCCGCTCGGAGCGGCCATCGGGCAGGAAGCGGAAGATTCCATCGACGCCGGAGAAGCCGCTGGGGTTGGTGAGCGCTTCGGCGGAGAAGTCGCCGCCGGGCTTCAGCCGCGCGAGATGGCCGGCGAGGCCGACCCCATCATAGGCAAGGGTCGCCAGTCGATGTGGCGGACGCCCGTAGGTCGAGACGAAGCGCCGCTCGAAATCGGCGCGCTTGGCCGGGTCCGGCGCGGCATACCAGGCGCCTCGCAGCATGGTCTCGGTGCCCACGCCGGGGAAATCCCAGACGCCGGTGCCGATCAGCTGCACCGCGCGCCCGTCGAGACCGTTCGTGGCCAGAGAGGCGAGGGCGATGGGAAGTGTGGGCGGCGCGACGGGCACCAGAACGGCGAGCTTGCCGCCGTCGCCCTTGGCCGATGCGGCGAGCTGACGGGCCTGGATCGGGATGTCGGTGCCGTTGGGATCGAAGAATTCGCGGCCGACGACGGTGCCCCCGCGCGTGTTCACATAGGTTTCGAGGGTGCGGGCCATCTGCTCGCCATAGGACGTCTGCGGCGCGAACGTCGCGAACCGGCGAATGCCCGATTCGAAGGCGTGGTCGACCACGCGGCGGACCTGGGGCGGGGCCGCGATTCCCATGATCCAGACGCCGCGCTGGGCGACCTGTTCGTCGTTCGAGAAGGCCACCACGTTCATGCCGCCCTGGTTGACCAGGGGCACCAGAGCGGAGGCTGACGTACCGTAGAGCGGTCCGAGGACGAGGGCGGCGCCGTCGATGCGCGCCTTGCGATAGGCTTCGATGGCGGTATCGGCGCTGTCGCCGCTGTCATAGGCGGAGAGCGCCAGTTCCTTGGAGCCGCTGTCGAACAGGGCCATTTCGGCGGCCTGCTGCATCGCCTGCCCGATCGGGGCGGCCCGGCCGCTGAGCGGCAGCAGGAGGGCGATGCGTACCTTGCCCGAGGCGGTGAGTGGCGAACCGGATTTGGCCGCAACGGTCACCGGTCGCGCGGCGGGCGTGCTAGTCTTGGGAGGCTCGCTGCAGGCACCCAACAGGAGGGCGGCGGTGGCGAGCACGAGGAATGACCTACGCATCGGCGCGAAACTCCGGCGATCGGAATCAGATGAATCTGGACGAACGGCCCCAAGCTACCGACGGGCAGGCCCCGCGTAAACCGCCGCTCGCCCCGGGGCTGCATATTGTTGCCACACCGATCGGCAACATGCGCGACATCACGCTGCGGGCACTCGACGTGCTGCAAGCGGCCGATCTGATCGCCTGCGAGGACACGCGCGTGTTCGCCAAACTGGCAACCCACTATGGCATCGACGTCCCGACGGTGTCCTACAGCGACGCCACCCAGGACCGGTCGGAGCCGCGCCTCGTCCGCGCCCTCGCCGCCGGCAAGAGCGTCGCCCTGGTGTCGGACGCGGGAATGCCGCTGATCTCCGATCCCGGTTACCGGCTGGTGCGCGCCGCAGTCGATGCCGGCCATGCCGTGACCTCGGCGCCCGGTGCTTCGGCCGTTCCCATGGCCCTCGCGCTTTCGGGGTTGCCGACCGACCGCTTCTTCTTCGCGGGCTTCCTGCCGGCCAAGGCGACCGAGCGACGGCGCGCCATCGGCGAAGTCGTCGCCATTCCATCGACACTGGTGTTCTTCGAGGCGCCGCACCGGTTGCCGGAGGCGCTGGCCGATCTGCTGGAACTTCTGGGCGATCGCCCGGCGGCCGTGGCGCGCGAGCTCACCAAGATGTTCGAGGAGGTGCGCCGCGCGCCGCTGGCCACGCTCGCCGCGCACTATGCCGCCCATCCCGACGTGAGGGGCGAGATCGTCGTCGTGATCGGCGCGCCCTCCGCCGACACCCAACGCAGCGCCGGCGACGTCGACGAGGCCTTGCGCGAGGCGATGACAGGGGCCTCGGTGAAGGATGCGGCCGCCGAGGTCGCCGCGCGCTTCGGGCTGAAGCGGCGCGACGTCTATGCCCGCGCGCTCGAGCTGAAGCGCGGCGCCCCATGACGCTGCAGACGCGCCAGAAGGCCTATCGCATGGGCCATACGGCGGAGTGGCGCGCGGTATGGCGGTTGCGCCTCGGCGGCTACTCCATCCTGATGCGGCGCTACAAGACGCGACTGGGCGAGATCGACATCGTGGCGCGCCGCGGCAACGTGCTGGCCTTCGTCGAGGTCAAGGCGCGTCGCGACTTCGCCACGGCGGCCGACGCGCTGGGCGCGCGGCAGTTCGGCCGGGTCGCCCGGGCGGCCAGCCTGTTCATCGCCCATCATCCGCGCTATGCGGCCTGCTCGGTGCGCTTCGATGCGGTGCTGGTCGGTGGCGTGTGGCCACGCCATCTGCCCGACGTCTGGCAGGCGCCGGAGTGATGCGTGTCGGATGATCTGGGTCGACTGAGGGATCTGTGCGCCGGCGACGGCGAACGGATCGATCTTCTCGAGGCGGGCTTCCTGCTGAGCAGTCTCGCGCGTGAAGAGCCTGTCGATCTCGCGCCCTTCCGCCAGCAGGTGACGGCGATGGCGACCGATCTCGCCGACCTCGTCCACCGGCGCGGCGCCTCTCCCGAGGCCCTCGCCGAGGTGATCGCGCGCTCCTACGCCTATCGCGGCGACAGCGAGACCTACGACGATCTGCAGAACGCCGACCTCGTGCGGGTCATCGAGCGCCGCAAGGGCCTGCCGGTGGCGCTGTCGATCCTCTATCTGCATGTGGCCCGCGCCCAGGGATGGACGGCCGAGGGACTGGCCTTCCCCGGCCATTTCCTGATCCGCGTCGGCATCGACGGGGCACGCCACGTCGTCGATCCGTTCCACGAAGGCGCGGTGCGCGACGCCGCCGACCTGCGCAGGCTGCTGCGGCAGGTCTTGGGCGGCGATGCCGAGCTGGTACCGGCACATTTCGATGCCGTTTCCGACCGCGACGTGCTGCTGCGCCTCGAAAACAATGTCCGGCTCCGTCTCGCCCGGCGCGAGGACTGGGCGGGCGCGGCGCGTTCGCTCGACCGCATGCTGGCGATCGCGCCGGACCGGGAGGAACTGCTGTTCGAGGCCGGTCAACTCAATGCACGCCTCGACAAGAGGCGGGCCGCCATCGCCGCCTACCAGCGGATCCTGGAACTGGACGGCGATCCGGGCCTGCGCCAGCGCGTTTCGGCGCTGTTGCAGGAACTGCGCCGCGGCCTTAACTGAAAACCCGTCGCCCTTCGTTTCGAGCCCGATAGTCAGGATAAGCCCATGAAGCTCAGCGTCGCCATTCAGATGGACCATGTCTCGACCATCGACATCGACGGCGATTCGACCTTCGTGCTGGGGGTGGAGGCGGAGAAGCGCGGCTACGCGGTCTGGCACTACACGCCGCAGGACCTGATCTTCCGTGACCGCAAGGTGATGGCGCGCGCCCAGCCGATGAAGCTCCGGCGAGAGAAGGGCAATCACTTCACGCTGGGCGCCCCGGAGATGATCGACCTGTCCACGATCGACGTGGTCCTGTTGCGCCAGGATCCGCCGTTCGACATGTCGTACATCACGACGACGCATCTGCTGGAGCATGTCCATCCGAAGACCCTGGTGGTCAACGATCCGGCGAGCGTGCGCAATGCGCCGGAGAAACTGTTCGTCACGCATTTCGACAATGTGATGCCGCCGACGCTCATCACCGCCGACGCCCGCGCGCTGCGCGAGTTCCGCGACGAGCACAAGGACATCATCCTGAAGCCTCTGTTCGGCAACGGTGGCGCCGGCGTCTTCCGGGTGCGGCCCGACGACGAGAATTTCGCCTCGCTGCTCGAGATGTTCTCGCAGCGCAGCCGCGAGCCGGTGATCGCCCAGCGTTATCTTCCCGAGGTGCGCAAGGGCGACAAGCGCATCATCCTGATCGACGGCAAGGCGGTCGGTGCGATCGACCGCGTGCCGGCGGCCGGCGAGGCGCGCTCCAACATGCATGTCGGCGGCAAGGCCGTGAAGGCTTCTCTTACGAAGCGCGACATCGAGCTGTGCGAGACGATCGGGCCGGAGCTGGCGAGGCGTGGCCTGATCTTCGTCGGCATCGACGTCATCGGCGACTACCTCACGGAGATCAACGTCACGTCGCCGACCGGCCTGCAGCAGATCAACCGCTTTGACGGCGTCGCGCTCGAGGCGCAGATCTGGGACCGGATCGAGGTCCGTTACCAGGAAACCCGCGGGAGCAGGTGATGATCCGACGTTCGCTTCTTTCCCTCTCGATCATCCTCTCGGCCGGCGCAGCTGTCGCGCAGTCGACGAATTCCGACCTGTTCGGCCAGAAGCAGATCGTGCGGGCCGTGCTCGAGGGAGACGACGAGAAGGTGCGACTGGCGCTGCTGAAGCAGGAGAGCCCGAACCAGACCGCCAACAACGGTTCGCCCCTGCTGACGGTGGCGGTCCGCGCCGGACATATTCCGGTCGTGGAGACCCTGCTGAAGGGAGGCGCCAGGCCCGACGCGGTCGATCCCGAGGGCTATACCGCGCTCATGCGCGCGACCGAGAAGGGCGATGTCGAGATCGCCGAAATCCTGCTGCGCCGGAACGCCACCACGCGGGCGCAGAATCGTCAGGGCCAGACGGCGCTGATGATCGCCTCGGCCCGCGGCTACGCGGAGATCGTGCGGTTGCTGCTCGAAAAGAAGGCTGACCCGAACTCGCGCGACTTCACCGGACGCACGGCGCTGGGCTATGCTAGGCAGGCCAATCGCGGTTCGATCGAGGCGATGTTGCGCCGGGCCGGCGGCAAGGAATGACCGCTTCCGGGACGACGCCGATCCGGATCACCGGCTCGTTGGCGATCGACCCGGAGGAAATCCAGGAAAGCTTCGTTCGGGCGGCGGGTCCGGGGGGCCAGCACGTCAACACCACATCGACGGCGGTGCAGTTGCGCTTCGACGTTCGCCGTTCGCCGTCGCTGCCCGACGACGTGCGGCAACGGCTGGAACGCCTGGCCGGACGGCGCCTGACGCGCGATGGCGTACTGATTCTCGTGGCGCAGGGACAGCGCAGCCAGCTGCGCAATCGCGAGGAGGCGCTTGCCCGCCTGGTCGAGCTGATCCGCGAGGCGACCTACAAGCCCGCGCCGCGCGTGAAGACAAAGGTGAGCCGCGCCGCCAAGCGTCGTCGCGTCGACGACAAGAAGCGTCACGGGGCCGTCAAGTCGCTGCGCCAGGCCCGGCGATCCGACGACTGACGCCGCGCCGCATGTTGCGCTAAGGTCGCGGCCTCGCAATGGAAGAGGTGCGCCGTGACGGATGTTCGCAAGGAGACAGACAGCCTCGGTGAGGTGAGCGTGCCCGCCGACAAGCTCTGGGGCGCCCAGACCCAGCGGTCGCTGGAGCATTTCAGCATCGGCAAGGACCTGATGCCACGCGAGATGATCACCGCCTACGCGACGCTGAAGAAGGCCTGCGCCAACGCCAATCATGCGGGCAAGCGGCTGGACGACACCGCGCACAAGCTGATCCTCGAGACCTGCGACGAGATCCTGGCCGGCCAGCACCACGACATGTTCCCGCTGCACGTCTGGATGACCGGCAGCGGCACGCAGTTCAATATGAACGTGAACGAGGTGATCTCGAACCGCTGCTGCCAGCTTGCGGGCACGCCGCTCGGCTCGAAGAAGCCGGTGCATCCCAACGACCACGTCAACATGTCGCAGTCGTCGAACGATTCGTTTCCGTCGACGATGTATATCGCGGCCGCCGTGAACACCAAGGAGCGGTTGCTGCCGTCGCTGAAGGCGCTGCACGATGCGATCGATGCCAAGGCGAAGGAATGGGCCAGCATCGTCAAGATCGGCCGCACCCACATGCAGGATGCGACGCCGATCACGCTCGGCCAGGAATGGTCGGGCTATGCCGGCATGCTGGCCGACAACATCGAGAGGATCGAGGATGCGCTGAAGGGCGTCTATCGCCTGGCGCTGGGCGGAACGGCGGTCGGTACCGGCATCAACGCGGCACCGGGCTTCGCCGAGGCCGCGGCGGCCGAGATTGCCAAGCTGACCGGCCTTCCGTTCATCACGGCGCCCAACAAGTTCACGGTGCAGGGCGCGCACGACGCGCTGGTGCAGCTCTCGGGCGCGTTTCGCACGCTTGCGGTCTCGCTCTACAAGATCGGCAACGACATCCGCCTGATGTCGTGCGGCCCTCGCGCCGGTTTCGCCGAGCTGCACATCCCGGAGAACGAACCGGGCTCGTCGATCATGCCGGGCAAGGTCAACCCGACCCAGGCCGAGGCGCTGACCATGATCGCGGTTCAGGTCATGGCCAACGACGTTGCGGTCGGCTTCGGCGGCGCCAGCGGCTATCTGGAGATGAACGTCTACAAGCCGCTGATGATCTACAACGTCGCCCATTCGATCACGCTGATGACCGACGGCTGCGCAAACTTCCGCAAGTTCCTGGTCGAGGGGACCCAGCCCAACCTCAAGAAGATCAAGGAGTATGTCGACCGCTCGCTGATGCTGGTGACGGCGCTGGCGCCGGTGATCGGCTACGACAAGGCTTCGAAGATCGCCCACTACGCGATCGACCACGACCTCACGCTGAAGGAAGCCGCCCTGAAGCTGGAATACGTGTCGGAGGCCGAGTTCGACAAGGTCGTCGATCCGTCGAAGATGGTCCATCCCTACGTCGCCACGGAATAGCGACGCCGGAGGCTAACGCTCCACGATCCAGCGCCGCTCGCTCATGAAGCGGGCGGTGGCCAGGCCGAGCGCCATGCCACCCACGATGAAGCAGCAGCCCGCGCCCGCCTCGATGGCGGCCAGCACGTTGCCGTCGTTCAGCAGCACGATCGTGCGGAAGGCAAGGATGCCGGGCGTCATGATGATGATGCCGGGCACGGTGAAGCAGATGCGCGGCTCGTGGAGCCAGTGTTTTCCCAGCGACGCCAGCAGGCCGACGACCAGTGCGCCCACGAAAGTCGCGGCCGGCAGGATCAGGCCGAGATCGTGCAGCGCCAGCCGCAGCTCGTTGCCGATCAGCGACAGCAGACCGACGGTCAGCACCGTTCGAAGGGGGCTGTTGTAGAGGAGCGCGAAGCCGCAGCCGCCGGCGAAGCTCGCCACCGCGCGCCACACGACGGTCATCGAATCCGGGCCGACAGCCGCAGCGGGTGCCGATACGTCCGTCAGGCCGGCGACGGCCGCCACGGCCGACAGGCCGAAGGCGGCGGCCAGCAGGATCATGATGGCGTAGAAGAGCCGCGCGACGCCGGCCAGGGTCTGGTGCTGCACCAGATCGAGCAGCGAGGCGACCAGCGGAAAGCCCGGCACCAGGAAAAGCGCCGAGGAGATGAAGCCCACGGCGAGCGGGGCGGAGAAGCCGCGGCCGGCGAGGCCGAAGACGATCAGGCAGTAGAGACCGGACGCGATGACCGCACAGACGGCGGTAACGGCATACTGGTTGAGCTGATGCCGGAACATCAGTCCGCGCCCGGCCTGGCCGACGGCGCCGGCGACCACCGCCGCACCGGTCGCGAGCAGGTCGCCGCCGTTCAGGTAGGAGAAGGCTCCCGACGCCAGGCCGATGGCGATGGCCACGGTCGGCAGGGCGTGGAGCGGCGATCCCCGTTCGATCCTGTCGAGGGCCTGCCCGAGGGCGTCCGGCGTCAGGCCGGGCGTGCTGGCTTCGGCAAGTCTTTCGAGCGCGCCGATTCGCGCCGCATTGATACCCGGTGCGCCGACATCGCAGGTCAGCGTGGCGGTCTCGCCCTGCCGCCGTATCGTGGCGGACATGGCGTCGAGCGTCACCTGCAGCGACAGGTTCTCGATCCCCATGTTGCCGGCCAGCCGGGCCATCGCCTCCCGTACGCGGAAGGCGGTGTCGCCGGCCCGCAGCATCAGGCCGCCGAACCGCAGCAGGACGTCGAGGGTCTCGGTGAGCTGGGCCCGCGAATCGGTCATCAGACCGTGTGGAGGCCCAGCACTTCTGCGGTGTCCTTGCGGACGCGCTCGACCAGCGCCGCGTCGGTCTTGAGGTCCTGGCCGTAGGAGGGGATCATTTCCTTGAGCTTGGGCACCCAGTGTCCGGTGAGCTGCTGGTGGAAGCAGTTCTCGAGCATGTGCACCATGATCCAGACGGCGGTCGAGGCGCCGGGCGAGGCGCCCAGCAGGGCGACGATCGAGGAGTCGGCCGAGTGAACGATCTCGGTGCCGAACTCCAGCTTGCCGGTGCGCGCCACGTCCTTGCGGATGATCTGGACGCGCTGGCCGGCGACGTCGAACTCCCAGTCCTTCTCGTCGACGTTGGGATAGAAGTCGCGCAGCGCATCGAAGCGGTGGCTCTTGGTCTGCAGCACCTGGCCGATCAGGTATTCCTCGAGCGGAAGATTGTCCCGCGCCACGGCCAGCAGCTGCAGGAGGTTGTCCGGCCGCAGCGACAGCGGCAGATCGAACATCGAGCCGTGCTTCAGGAACTTGGTCGAGAAGCCGGCGAAGGGTCCGAACAGGAGCCAGCGCTTGTCGTCGACATAGCGTGTGTCGAGGTGAGGCACCGACATGGGCGGGGATCCGGTCGCCGCCATGCCGTAGACCTTGGCCAGGTGGCGGGTGGCGATCTCCTGCTTGCCCGAGCGCAGCCAGATGCCGCTCACCGGGAAGCCGGCGAAGCCGTCGGCCTCGGGGATGCCGGACTTCTGCAGCAGTGTCAGCGCCGCGCCGCCCGCGCCCAGGAACACATATTTGGCGCCCAGCGAGCGCTTGGCGTGGGTCTTCTCGTCCTTGACGTCGATCGTCCAGCCGCCGTCCGTCCGGCGATGGAGATCGGTTACCTCCTGCGAGAACTCGATCGAGAAACCGTCCTGGCGCCGCAGGTAGTTGAGCAGGTTGGTCGTGAGCGCCCCGTAGTTCACGTCGGCGCCCGTCACCATGCGCGTGGCGGCGACGACCTGGCCGGGATCGCGGCCCTCCATGAGCAGAGGCGCCCACTCGGCGATCTGCTTGTGGTCCTCGGAATATTCCATGCCCCGGTAGCAGTGATGCGCGCTCATCGCCGCGTGGCGCTTCTTCAGGAAGGCCGCCCGGTCGGCACCGATCACGAAGCTCATGTGCGGGACGGGATGGATGAACGAGTCCGCCCGCTGGATCGCGCCCTTCCGGATCAGGTACGACCAGAACTGCCGCGACATGTCGAATTCGACGTTGACCTCCAGCGCCCTCGATATGTCGACGCTGCCGTCGGGCCGCTGCGGCGTGTAGTTCAGCTCGCAGTTGGCGGCATGGCCGGTGCCGGCATTGTTCCACGGGCCGGAGCTTTCCTGCGCCTCGCCCTCGAGCCGCTCGAGGATCTTGATCTTGAGATGCGGCTGCAGCTCCTTGAGGAAGGTGGCCAGCGTCATGCTCATGATGCCGGCGCCGACCAGGACGACATCGAAATCGCCGGTATGATTGTCTGCCATCGAACTCTCCTAACGGCGATCTTCGGGGGTAGCGCGCCTGAACGGCACGGGGGTATCCTTGCCCAGCACGACGTAGAGGCGCCGCCAGGGCTGGTCGTCGACCAGTCTCCAGGTATGCCCGCCGCCGGTCGTATCCTCGGCCAGCAGGATGTCGCCTGGCGCCAGGGTGAAATGCTGCTCGCCGCGGGTCTTGAAGTCGAGCGTGCCGCTCAGGGTGATGACGAGCTGGCGAACCGGCGCGGTATGCCAGGCATAGGTCCCGCCCGGCTGGGTTTCCTGCAGCGAGGCGCTCGTGACGTCGATCTTGCCGCTGAGCAGGTCGCCGTGCGCGCCCGGTTTCAGGTCGATCCAGCCCTCTTCGACGTGGGAGTTCTGATCGTCGCCCGTCCAAATCCGCACGCACCGAATCATGCTGCCGCCCTGAATTTGCAGTGTTTGGCCAAACTAGTACGGGCCCTCCCGACTGGCAACAAACCGGTCGATGCATTAAGGCAGACCGAGCGGGGCGATCTGTCGACTGTCCGGGGAGGATTGGAAGCTGGCGACGCTGTTGGTGAAGAATGCGCTCGTCGTCACGATGGACGAGCAACGCCGCGAACTGGCCGATGGCGGGCTCTACGCGGTGGATGGCGTCCTTCGCAATGTCGGTCCGACCACGTCGCTGCCCGCGACCGCCGATACGGTCATGGATCTGAAAGGCCACATCGTCCTGCCGGGATTGATCAATGGCCATCATCATCTCGACCAGACGCTGACGCGGGCGCTGCCGGCGGCGCAGAACAACAATCTCTTCCGCTGGCTCAAGGCGCACTACGAACTGTGGGCGGCGCGCACGCCCGAGGCCAGCCGTACCGCCACGCTGGTCGGCTGCGCCGAACTTGCCTTGTCGGGCTGCACGACGGTGTTCGATCACGCCTATGTCTTCCGCAATGGCTGCGCCGTCGACGACCAGATCGCGGCGGCGAAGGAGATCGGCATCCGCTTCGCCGTTTCGCGCGGCTCGATGTCGCTCGGCCAGTCGAAGGGTGGATTGCCGCCCGATTCCTGTGTCGAGGACGAAGACGACATCCTGAAGGATTGCGAGCGCGTGATCGGCCGCTACCACGATGCCGGGCCCGGCTCGATGACGCAGATCGTGCTGGCGCCTTGCTCGCCCTTCTCGGTGACGCCGGAGCTGCTGCGCCAGTCGGCGGCGCTGGGCCGGCGCCACGGCATCCGCCTGCACACCCATCTGTGCGAGACGGTTGACGAGGAGCGCTACACGCTCGGGCGCTACGGGATGCGTCCCGTGGAATACATGCGGTCCGTCGACTGGGCGGGCGACGATGTCTGGTACGCGCATGCGATCCACGTGAACGATGCGGAGATCCAGGAATTCGCCCGCGCGGGCATCGGCGCCTGCCATTGCCCCTGTTCGAACATGCGACTCGCCTCCGGCATCGCGCCGGTGATGAAGTATCGCCGCGCCGGCGTGAAGGTCGGCATCGGCGTCGATGGATCGGCCAGCAACGACGGCAACCACATGCTGGGCGAGGTGCGGCAGGCGATGCTGCTGGCCCGCCTGCAGATCGGCCTGCGCCCGCCCGAGGGGCCGGATACAGCTCTCTCGACGTCGGATCCGAGCCGCGACGCCGAATGGATGACCGCCCGCCAGGCGCTCGAACTGGCGACGCTGGGCAGCGCGTCGCTGCTCGGCCGCGACGACATCGGAGCCTTGGCTGTCGGCAAGCAGTGCGATTTCTTCGCCCTCGACCTCAACACGCTGGGCTACGCCGGCGCCCTGGCCGACCCCGTCGCCGCCACGCTGTTCTGCGCCCCGCAATCGGCCCGCCACACGGTCGTCGCCGGCCGACCCGTCGTGCGCGACGGCCAGATCGTGACCATCGACCTCGACCGCACGGTGGCCGAGCACAACCGGCATGCCGCACGGCTCGCATCGCTGGTTTGAGGCGTACCTCGCAACAAGGCGGATAACCCGAACCGGGCCGCGGACCGCCGTCCCACCGACGTGCGGGTCAGCGCTCGGCTGCCTCGGTGGTCTTGCCTTGCGCCCTGGCGAGGCGAACGAGTTCCTCGAAGTGCTTCGCCAGCGCGGCGCGTTCCTCGATCTGGAGATCGCGGAAGGACAAGTAGCTTGCGCGCTGGCCGCGCCACAGCAGCAGCACCATGAACACAGTGACCATGATGATCGCCAGGACCGCCAGCGCGAGCGACAGGGTCTTGTCCCATATCGGGGCCATGAGCGCGCTGACGTCGGTCTTGGCGACCACGAACCACGGCACGCCCGTAACATGGTGGGACGCCGAGAATACGTGGACGCCTCGGTAGTCCAGTCCCTCGCGCACGGCATCACCGTGGAGAATGGCCTGGGCTTCCGGCAGCCCGGTCCGCGTCAGGGGCAGGCGGTGTGACAGCGGCTCCGTCTGCTTGTTGTCGAGCAGGCTCGGGGCCGTCAGGTAGATCAGGTCGTCGCCGTCGCGGCGAACCAGCACCACCTCCGAGCCCGGGCTATCGGTGGGCCAGGTGGCAACCTGCCGGAAGAGTTCGCGGGTGGGATCGACCGTGAGAACGACCACCACCATCTTCGGCAGACCGGTTCCGTCCCCCGGATCGAAGGGGACGACGAAGGCCATGCGCAACAGCGGCTTTGGTCCGCCCACCTGGTGCACGTCGATGATCTGGAACCGCATGGCCGAGGTCTTGAGGGCCATCACGGCCTTCAATGTCTCCGCGTCGGGAGTGGCATCTTCGCCGAGACCGATCAGCACCTTGCCGTCCGGTGAGAGGACGCTGACACCGGTCCGGTCGGGCGTGCCCGCCAGCACCCCACCCAGCAGGACGCCGAGGATCTGCCGCCCTTCGCCCTCGAAGACCAGAGCATTGACTGGCAGCGTCTTGATCGTCTGGGCAAGGGCCTGGGCATCCATCGTATGCTGGAGGAGCCATCGGTCGACCTGCTGGGCCCGGAGCCGGGCGATGGCCGCCTGGGCGCGCAACTCCTCGTCGCGGAAGAGCGCGCGCGTCTCGTTGATGAAGAGGTAGCCCACGCCCGACAGCGACAGGACGAAGGCCACGAGAACGAGCGCCAGAAGACGGCCGTCCTGACGAAGTTTCTCGTCGAAGGCGGTCGCCGGATCGGTAAGCGGCTTGGAAAAGCGCAGGTACCAGACTCCGAAGACAATGAAGACGGCGGCGACGGCGAAACCCAGCAGCATCCAGGGCGATGCCAGGAAGGCCAGATAGAGGCGCAGGCTCGACAGGCCGCTGGCCGGGTCGGACGGGGCAACCCATGCCGCGGCGAGGCCGATCGCGACAAACACCCCGCAGGCGAGCACGAACAGCCCGCGAGCGCGCAACACGTCGAGTGACTGACGTACCGTCGGTATGTGGGCCACACGGGGCTCCTTCGAAGGTGATCCCGACGAGCGCGATGCCGCTCTCGATGGGCCATTTGGAAGGACCGCCAAACACCGGGCTGACAGCAGCCATGCTACCGGATCAATAACGCACGCTATGGTAAAGGGTTGCCTTTGATTCAGGTTAAATGTTCACCATCGGACATATCACCGGCGCATATTGACCAGTCTGGTGACACATGGACCACGATGACGCCCAAGAGATCGACTGCCGCCACGACACCATCAAGGGTCTGGCCTTGCGCGCCGAGTTCGTCCGCAAGCGCTGAGCGACCGAAGCGCTCCGCTGCGGGGCGCTGCCGATCAGGGCATCGTCCCGGGCGGACGCCGTTCGCCGGGACGCACGCTCCGATCCTCGTCCTCGGGCCTGACGGTGCGGCTGGTGTCGTCGTCGCGCGGACGCACCGTCTCCCAGGTGCCGGTGTCACGCTGGGTATCGGTATCGGTATCGGTATTGGTTCGGTCCCGCGGCTTGGGATCGGGATCGGCGGCCATGGCGTTCTCCTTGTTCCTGGACAAGGATGCGAACGGCCTGAGAGGAGATTCCGTCGCGCCGGATCGGCCCCCGCCCGACCGCGACGCTCTCGCAGAATGCCGCTCGACCTGGATCAAATAAGGCAGACGCCATATGCTTCGGATGCTATACGGCCGACACGTCCCCGTAGCTCAGCCGGATAGAGCAGCGGTTTCCTAAACCGGAGGTCGGAGGTTCGAATCCTCTCGGGGACGCCATTTTCGCCTAAGCCCTTGAGCTCCTTGAATCAGCGAAACATTTTCCGCTTGTGCCGCGCTTAGACAGCAGTCGGCCGTCGCCATGTCTCGTTACCTGTTGCATCCTGCCTCACATTGCCCGCCCGCCGGCGGCGCTGACTGCGGGCGCGCAGCGTCCGGGGCGGTCGTTTGTTGGGTTCAGGGCCTAGGTTTCGAGCGTGCCCGCCAGGCGTTGCGCGGCGTCGGCATAGTCCTTCATGAAATCGTAGACGACCGAACGCGCCGACTGTTCGGTGTTCATGAGGCCGACCGCCTGCCCGACATAGTAGGTGGCAAGCCGCTGGGCTCCCTCATGACCGCTGGCGGCAAGCTTGTCGATCCTGGCCAGCGCCGGTCGGCTGATGAGGCCTTGCAGTGGCATTGGCAGCGGATCGGGGGCGCTCTCGCCGTGCCAGCCGTCGGTCCAGGCCGATCTGAGCTGCCGTGTCGGCTTGCCGGTCCGGCTGCGCGATCGCACGGTGTCGCGGGAGGTCGCCGCCAGCATCTTCTTCTTCACCGTCGGGGTCGTCTCGGCCTCCGCCGTCGTCAGCCAGACCGAGGCGGTCCAGGCGCCGGCGGCGCCCATGGCCATGCACGCCGCCATCTGCCGCCCGGTCGCGATTCCTCCGGCCGCCAGCACGTCGATGTCCTTGTAGTCCTCAATGGCCTGCAGCACCTCGGGCACCAGCACCATGGTCGAGACCTCGCCGCAGTGCCCGCCTGCCTCGGTGCCCGCGACCACGAGAATGTCGACCCCGGCCTTGGCGTGCTTGATCGCATGTTCCTTGGCGCCGGTGAGGGCGCCCACCAGGATGCCTTTGTCGCGGGCGCGCTTCATGATCGACGGCGGCGGCACGCCCAGGGCATTCACGAACAGCTTGATGGGATGGCTGAAGGCGACGTCGAGAAGGCGAGCCGCGCCGTCTTCCCGCATGTTGTCTGTATAGTCGTGGCCGCCTTGCCCGGCAGACCACAGATCGGCGGTATCGATACCGTGCTGGGCGAGCAGGCCGGCGACATGTCGGCGATGCTCAGGTGGCACGCGGGCCTCGAGGTCAGCCGCCGTCAGCCCGCCCTCCTTGTCCTCCATCTTGTTGGGAATCAGCAGGTCGATACCGTAGGGCTTGCCGTTTACGTGCTCGTCAATCCATTTGAGATCGATTGCCAGGCTCTCCGCGGTGTGGGCGACGGCGCCCAGCACGCCGAAGCCACCGGCATTCGACACCGCGGCCACGACGTCGCGGCAATGGCTGAAAGCGAACAGGGGAAACTCGATTCCAAGTTTCCTGCACAAAGCAGACTTCATCCGACGTTTCCCTCAGGTAAGAAATAGAGGCGGCCGAGAAAGCCACGAGTTGGGGTTGGACGGGCGCACCTGAGGTGGCCCGGCACAATTTCCCGGGTGGGCCCGTGACGCCATGTCCGCGACCGACACGCTGGGCTCGCCAAGAGTGCCATCTGCGAGGCATTGTCACGGTGATGCTCGTGGGACGCAAGAAGCCAGCGTCTTGAATTTGACCAAGCGCGCGTTAGCCAAGCCAGCAACCGGCGCGTCGTCTCGGCCCTCATCGCGACAACCTTCGCCCAGGACGATGCTGAGCGGGCCAAGGCCCAGTGGCGCCGCGTCGCCGACCAGCTCAGGCCAAAGGTGCGAAAGTTCGCAACACTCATGGACGATGCCGCGCCCGACGGTCTCGGCCTCCATGACCTTCCCGCCCCAGCACCGCAGCAAGTTGCACGGCGCCAACCCGCTGGAACGACTGAATGGCGAAATCAAGCGCCGCACAGAGGTCGTCGGCATCTTCCTCAACGAAGCTGTCATAACCCGTTTCGTCGGCTCAACCCCGCGCTCGTCTTCATGAGCGACGATCAGCTACACCACGCTTCGGGACACGACCGCCTGGGGCCCGCAATTCCTGTCGAAATGCTCCTGCAAGGTGCAAGAGTAGATAACTATCGAATCCTGGAAGTCCTTGAGTTCAGAGCAAACTCAGGACGACCGACCAGTTCTCTCTTTTGACCACCCCGGCACGCCAACGCCTGTGCGAAAGAGAGAACTTCGGGCAACGAACAAGAAGGCCCGGTTTGCGCCAGCCCCTCCAGGGTGGGCTGAAAACGAAGGCATTCCCGGCCCAATGAGCCGGACTCGGGACGACGCCCCGCCCGGAGAACCAGTGGACCGGGACCGTGGTTTCGCATCGCACCATGTGCGCCAGCCGGTTTGCCATCGTCGCTTTCAAACGGCGGTTCCACGGCTCGAGGGGCTGATACACACCTCTGGCCAACCGCGGTCGCGATGCTCTAACAATCCTGGCGAACCACTCACGACATCATCTCTCGGGGGAATCATCGCTCATGCAACTCGACAAGACAGTGGCCGCGGTCGTTACGGGCGGTGCGTCCGGCCTCGGTGCCGCCACCTCGCGCATGCTTGCCTCGCACGGCGTGAAGGTCGCGATCTTCGACCTCAACGAGGAACAGGGCGAGGCGCTCGCCAGGGAAGTCGGCGGCGTCTTCTGCAAGGTCAACGTGACGTCGACCGAAGAGGTCGAGGCCGGGTTCGCGAAGGCGCGGGCGGCCAACGGGCAGGAGCGCATTCTGGTGAACTGCGCCGGCGTCGGCGGCGGTGCCCAGAAGACCGCATCGCTCGACAGGACGACCGGTGCTCCCAAGGAATATCCGCTGGAGAATTTCGAGCGCATCATCAACGTCAATCTCATCGGCACGTTTCGCTGCATCACCAAGTCGGCGGCGGGCATGCTGACGCTTGCACCGCAGGCCGATGGCGATCGTGGCGTGATCCTCAACACCGCATCGGTCGCGGCCGAGGACGGCCAGATCGGCCAGGTCGCCTATACGGCCTCGAAGGCCGGCGTCGTCGGCATCACGCTCGTCGTGGCGCGCGACCTCTCCAATGACGGAATTCGCTGCAATACGATCCTGCCCGGCATCTTCGACACGCCGCTGCTCGCGCGGGCGCCGGACAACGTCAAGGCGGCGCTGGCCGCCTCGGTGCCGTTCCCCAAGCGTCTGGGACGCCCCGAGGAATATGCTCAGGTCGCCCATACGATGATTACCTGCGGCTACTTCAATGGCGAAGACGTACGCATTGACGGCGCCATCCGCATGGCGCCCCGCTAGAGTCGGCATCGGGAAAGGACAAGACAATGACCGAAGCATGGATCATCGATGCCTGCCGCACGCCCCGCGGCGTCGGCAAGGCGGGCAAGGGCGCGCTGTGGGAGGTTCATCCGCAGCAGCTCGGTGCGACCGTTCTCAAGGCGATCGCCGAACGCAACAGCATCGACACGAAGGAGGTCGGCGATGTGATCTGGGGGACTGCCGCCCAGGTCTCGAAGCAGAGCGGCGATCTCGGTCGCATGTCCGCCCTCGATGCCGGCTATGACGTCAAGGCGAGCGGCATCACGATCGACCGTTTCTGCGGTTCGGGCATCAGCGCCGTGAGCCTCGCCGCCGCCTGCATCAAGTCGGGCATGGAAGACATGGTGATCGCCGGCGGTACGGAGATGATGTCCATGGACCGCAGCCGCGGCAGTGGGCCGCCGGTCATGGACAACGGCAATCTGCGCCTCCGCCTGCATCACCCGCAGACGCACCAGGGCATCTGCGCCGATGCCATCGCCACGCTGGAGAAGATCCCGCGCCAGGCGCTGGACGAGGCGGGCTATATCAGCCAGCAACGCGCGGCGATCGCAATCGCCGAGGGCCGCTTCGCCAAGTCCCTGATCCCCGTCTACAAGGAAGACGGCACGCTCGCCCTCGATCGCGAGGAGTATCCGCGTCCGCAGACGACTCGCGAGGGTCTGGCAAGCCTCAAGGCCGCCTTCGCGGCGATGGCCGACGTCCCGCTCGACGACAAGGGCATGACATATCGCTCGCTGATCCTGCAGGCCTATCCCGACCTCAAGATCGAGCATGTCCATCATGCCGGCAATTCCTCCGGCGTCGTCGACGGCTCGGCCGCTGTGCTGCTCGCGTCGCCCGACTACGCCAAGGCCCACGGCCTCAAGCCGCGCGCCCGCGTCGTTGCGATGGCGAACATGGGCGACAGCCCCGAGCTGATGCTCAATGCGCCGGTGCCGGCGGCCCGGAAGGTCCTGGAGAAGGCCGGTCTCAAGGCGAGCGACATCGACCTCTGGGAGATCAACGAGGCCTTCGCCGTCGTCTCGGAGAAGTTCGTGCGCGACCTCGATCTCGATCGCGACAAGGTCAACGTCAACGGCGGCTCGATCGCGCTCGGCCACCCGATCGGAGCCACCGGCGCCATCCTTATCGGCACCGTCCTCGACGAGCTCGAGAGACAGGACAAGCAGTTCGGTCTCGTCACGATGTGCGCCGCCGGCGGTATGGCGCCGGCGATCATCATCGAGCGGATCTGAAAAGCCGGGAGAGAGAAGTCCCTCGACGACTCTGAGACCGACGGGACATTGCCCCGTCGGAGGACGGCACGCCTGGCACCCTCAGGCGTCGCCGTTACCCCTCCGACCGTAGCGCTTCTCGCGACGAATGCGCGAGAAGCCGAACATGGCCGACATGACCGGCCAAACCGGAGCAGAAAAAGGTTCGCAGTCTTGCAAGAGAATGGCGGACCCGGCGAGAGTCGAACTCGCCAGCTCTGCCTTCGGAGGGAATTGCTCAGTCGCGCTCGATCTCTTCCTTCACGATCCGCAGGGTGGCGGGATCCAGAGTACCCTCGTATCGCTCTCCCTTGTCATTTGTCGCCTTCACCCGGTAGCAGCCGTCCTTCGTGCGGATCCGGGTGACCCGCCAGCCCTTGGCCTCAAGCATTTTCTCGACGGCCGCACGCGGTTGCCAGTCCGCCAGCGGCACCTCGCAACGCTGACTCGCAAGGGCAGCGCCGGAGCCGAGCGTGCAGAAAATCAGCGAGATCGCCGGGAGCAGTCGGGGCATGGCATCGGGTCCTGTCGGTTTGCGATGGTAGGATGAGGCCATGTCGTCCTGACGGTGGCCTGAACGGAACGGACAAGCGTTCAGGTCGGTGTCAGCCTGCAAGACCAGTGGATTGGGCGTTGGACGGTGAAAGACTGGAAGATGCGCGTGCTCCTGATCGAAGACGACCCGACCCTCGGCGGCGCGGTGCGGGACCAGATCGCCGCAGATGCCCATACGGTGGACTGGGTGACGCACCTCGAAAAGGCCCGCGATTGCGTCGCAACCGTGAGATACGACCTCATCCTGCTCGACCTCGTACTGCCCGACGGGCGCGGTCTCGACTTCCTCAAGGGCCTGCGGAGTGCGCGGGACGCGACGCCCGTGATCATCCTGACCGCGCGCGACCAGATCACGGACCGGATTGCCGGCCTGAACGCCGGTGCCGACGACTACCTCGTCAAGCCCTTCGATCTCTCGGAACTTTCTGCCCGCATCGGAGCCGTGGCGCGTCGCTATTCCGGAAACCCCAGTCCTTTCGTCCAGATCGGCGATCTGACGATCGACCTGGCGGCGCGTACGATCCTGCGTCGAGGGGCGTCGATCCCCCTGACGTCGAGGGAGTGGGTCATCTTCGAGGCGTTCGTACAGCGCCCGCGGGCGCTGATCTCCAAGGCGCAGATCGAGGAACGCCTGTATTCGTTCGACGCGGATGTCGAGAGCAATACGATCGAAGTGTATATCGGCCGCATCCGCAAGAAGCTCGGCCACGAGATCATCGTGACGGAGCGCGGCATGGGCTATCGCCTCGGTCCGGGCAACGCATGAACGCGCCGCTGGCGCGGCCGCCCAGCCTCAAGCGCCGGCTCAGCCTCGGCCTGGCGGCCGGCGTGACGCTTCTGTGGCTAGCCGGCACGCTCTGCGCGGCGCTGGTCCTGCGTCACGAGATCGACGAAGTATTCGACAGCGCGTTGCAGGAAGTCGCGCAGCGCATCCTGCCTCTTGCCTACAGCGAGACGCTCAACGCGGACACGCGAACGCCCGAGGCCGGCGTCGTGCAGAAGCTGCCGGCCGTCCAGCCGCATCGCGAATACATCACCTATATCGTGCGCGACGCCGACGGCCGCATCCTCCTGCAATCCCACGACGCGGATCCAAAGGCTTTCCCGACCTCCATGAAGCCGGGCTTCCGGGATGAGGCTGGCTACCGCTTCTATACGGAAGTTGCGGTCCAGGGTGCCCTCGTCGTCACTGCCGCGGAGGCCATCGATCACCGGCGTCAGGCCGTCGTCGAAGCCGTGTCGATGTTGCTCTGGCCGCTTCTGTTGCTGCTGCCGCTCGGTGCGCTCGGCGTGGTGACGCTGGTTCGGTACTCGCTTCGTCCCCTGGCCGCATTCCAGGCCGAACTCGAGGCACGCGGTCGGGGCGATCTTTCTCCCGTCGATACGGGAGCCTTGCCGTCCGAACTCGATCCTTTCGCAACGTCGGTCAACAGGCTGATCGTCCGGCTACGACGCGCGCTGGAGGCCGAGCGCGGCTTCACGGCCAGCAGCGCACACGAACTGCGCACGCCAATCGCCGCCGCCCTGGCGCAGACCCAGCGCCTCGTCACGGAGTTGCCGGACGGGCCGGCCCACCGTCGCGCGCGTGCCGTCGAGGAAGCGCTGCGCCAGCTCTCGCGCCTGTCGGACAAGCTTCTCCAACTGGCGAAGGCCGAAGGCGGCGGATTCCTCGCCGAGGCACCGCACGACGCCGTGCAGGTTCTCGAACTCGTGCTGGATGAGTTCGTCAGGATGCCGGAGGTGAGAGCGCGTCTTGATGTCGTGCTACCGCCCCGGGGTGCGATTCGGACGCGCATCGATGCCGATGCGCTTGCGATCCTGGCGCGCAACCTTGTCGAGAATGCCTTGAGGCACGGGCCGGCGGACGGGGGCGTCTCCGTCGTCCTCACGCCGGGAGGGCGGCTGACGGTGACGAACGGCGGTCCCGCGATCGCACCGGAAGAACTGACGCGGCTTCGACGCCCCTTCGAACGAGGTGCCACCACCGCCGCGGGATCGGGCCTCGGCCTGGTGATCGCCGCGGCGATTGCGGAGAGCGCGGGAGAGCGGCTCGAATTGCGTTCGCCGGCGACGGGGCGTGCAGACGGTTTCGAGGCCTCGCTCCAGTTGCCGATGAGTCTCGCCGCGCCTTGACGTGGAAAGCGCGGGTGCGGCTCGCGCGTTCAGATCATTGTCAGGCTTGGCGTCCATTTCTCCCGCATCGCTTTGCCAGCTGGAGAGATCGGATGAACAAGATTGCCACCACTCTGGGCCTCGTTGCCGGACTGGCGCTTCCTGCCCTGGCGCTCGCGCCGGACGCGCAAGCCCGGCCGGTCACCTTGACCGCGCAACTGCGCTCCTATGGAGGTAACGGCGCCTACGTCGCGATCTACCTTACGGACGCGCAAGGCAAGTTTCACTCGACGCTGCGCGTCGCCGGCTCCAAGGCCAAGTACTATCCGCATCTGCGTGACTGGGCTCGCGGGCATGCCGGGGAGACCGCGCGTATCGACGGTGTTACCGGGGCCAGCGTCGGCAGCGGCCAAACGCTCAAGGTCACCGTCGAGATCGCGGATGCGCTGATCGATGCGGGCTATCAGGTGAGGATCGACACCGCGGTCGAGGATGGCCGCGACAATCCGGCGGAGGTCGTCGTGCCGTTGACGGGCGCCGCAGCGGGGCGCCCGGTTTCCGGAAAGGGATATGTCGCAGCCTTCCGCTTCGACATGTAGCGGCCTGCCGGATCTTTGCCGTGTCTCGCATTGTCCACTCCGGTCTGGGGCTCCTTGCGTCCGCGCTGCTGTCGATGCTGGCGGTTACGGGAGCGTTTCTCGCATTTGAATCGCTCACCGAGCGGGCGCGTTCCACGCAGACGGCCCGCGGACAACAGAGCGTGGCAAGGCTCGCCGAACTCGTGCAGTCACGTCATCCGGAGGTCGAGCGGATCGTCCGGACCGCGTCGGGATCGGTGATTGCGTACTATTTCGAAGGGGATCGCGCCGGCGCCGAGCTTATCGATCCGGTCACGGGAGAGGCGCTTGCCCCATACGAGCCGTCGCCGCTCACCCGAACGATCACCAACCTGCATCGCGCTCTCCTGATGGGGGAGACGGGACGGGCGATCGCCGGCGCGGGCGCGGGGGGCATGATGATCCTCTGCATCTCCGGCGCGATCCTGCTCGTGACGCGATCCGGCGGATGGGCGGCACTCATGCGTCCGAGCCGCGGCACGCCCGTGCAACGCCTGCACTGCGAGGTCGGACGCGGCGCGATCGTCGGACTCTCGCTCTCGGCACTCACCGGTTGCTATCTGTCACTCGCGACCTTCGGCCTGGTGCCTGACGGATCGTCGGCAACCGGCGGCCCGCGCCCGACACCCAGCGGTGGGGAACGGCTGGCGATTTCCCATCTCGCCGCCTTGCAGACGGTCGACTTCGTCGATCTGCGCGAACTCACGTTTCCCTACGGTGCAGACCTGACCGACACTTACACTCTGACCACGGCGCGGGGTGTCGGCGACGTCGATGCCTCGACCGGACATTTGCTGACGTTCGTCCCGCACGATCTCACGCGCCGGATCCACGAGACGGTCTTCATGCTCCACACGGGCAGGGGCATGTGGCCGCTCGCGCTGCTTCTCGGATTGTCTGCCCTTGCTGCGCCCGTCCTTGCCGTGGCGGGCGGTGCAATCTGGTGGCGCCGTCGCCGCTCGATGCCGCGGATCGCTCGGAATGTGGGCGCGCAAGCGGCCGACACGATCATCCTCGTCGGAAGTGAAGGTAACAGCACTTGGGGCTTTGCGGCGACCCTTCATGCCGCCCTGGCCCGCGCCGGCCATCGCGTTCATGTGGCGGCAATGAACGATCAGGCCCGCCACTACGGGAACGGTCGCCGCCTGCTGATACTGGCATCGACCCATGGCGATGGAGATGCGCCGGCCTCGGCGACATCCTTCTTGCGACGGTTGCCGCATGCCACGCCCATTCCGGTGGCTGTGTTGGGCTTCGGCGATCGCAGCTTTCCCCGTTTCTGCGGATATGCCGCCGAGGTCGATGCGGCACTGCGAGGTCTCGGCTGGCCCAAGATCGCGGATCTCCGGTTGATCGACCGCCAGTCGGCCCAGGACTTTGCCGAGTGGGGGGCAATGCTCGGGACGGCCATCGGCACGCCCTTGACCCTCGTCCATGTCGCCGCGCGCCCCGAAACCCACGAGTTGGTACTCGCCGAACGGGTCGATTATGGCGCCGACTCCCAGGCACCGACCTCGATCCTTCGGTTCGTTGCACCGCCGGCGCCATCGGATGCCGGACCATGGCGACGGCTTCGCGGGCGGCGCCTGCCGCGGTTCGAAGCCGGCGACCTGCTGGGCATCGTGGCGCCTGGGACCGACCTGCCGCGGTTCTATTCGCTTGCCTCCTCTTCCAGCGATGGGATCGTGGAGATCTGTGTCCGCAAGAGGCCGGGCGGTCTGTGCTCGAGCTTCGTGCATGATCTGAGTCCCGGTTCGGCCATCCAGGCCTTCGTGCGGACCAATACGGGCTTCCGCCCGTGCGGCGGGAAGACGCCGCTGATCCTGATCGGGGCCGGCGCGGGTATCGGCCCGCTCGCGGGCTTCATCCGGCACAATCGTCACCGCCGGCCGGTGCATCTCTATTGGGGCGGCCGCCATCCTGCGTCGGACTTTCTCTACGCGGCGGACATCGAGCGATGGCTGGCCAGCAAGCACCTGACCCGCCTGGTTGCCGCGTTCTCCCGGGTGCCGGGCGGGGCTTATGTCCAGGATCGCCTGACGTCCGATGCCGCCGAGGTGCGGAGCCTCATAGAGCGCGGTGCCCAGGTGATGGTCTGCGGCGGTCGCGAGATGGCATCGGGTGTCGCCAGTGCGCTTGCGTCCATCGTCCAGCCGCTGGGGCTCGACCTCGCGGTTCTGAAATCGGAGGGGCGGTATCTTGAGGACGTCTACTGAAGGTTCACCCGCGCGGCACGCTCCGGTGCCGGTCCGATACGCTTTGAATGGCGCGACGATGGGGACGCGTTACTCGGTCGTCTTCTACGGGCCGGAAGACTTGCCAACCGAATGCCTGGCCCGGTCGTTGTTCGCGGCCGTCGACCGCGTCGACCGGCAGATGTCCACCTGGAAGGCCGATTCCGATCTCAACCGACTGAATTCGGCCCCGGTCGGCGAATGGGTGGCGGTCCCGGGGGAACTGATGACGGTCCTGGCCGAGGCCCTTCGCATCGGCAGGCTGTCGAATGGGGCCTTCGACATCGGTGTCGGGGCGCTGGTGAACGCGTGGGGATTTGGCCCCGAATGCCGGCACCCCGACGCCGCGCGGATCGCGGCTGCATCCGAAACGCCACGTGCGACTGCAGTGGATTCTCTACTCTTGGACCGGCCGGGCGGGCGGGTACGAAAGAACGCCTCGCTGTCTCTCGACCTGTCCGCGATCGCCAAGGGATTTGGCGTCGACGAGATGGCCCGCATCATGGAGCAGTTCCGCCTGAACGCCTGGTTGATCGGCATCGATGGCGAGATGCGGGCGAGAGGCGTCAAGCCGGACGGCTCATCCTGGGCTGTCGCTCACGAACGTCCCGACCGGCACGCCCGCGATGCCATGGGCGTTATCGAACTGGTCGATATGGCGGTGGCCACGTCGGGAAACTATCGACGGTGGTTCGAGACCGAGAACGGAATGGTTTCCCATACAATCGAACCCGGTCGGGGGGTGCCCCTCGTCAACGGCGTCGCATCTGTTTCGGTGATTGCCCCCACCTGCATGTCGGCGGATGCGTGGGCTACGGCGCTTCTGGTGTCGGGGATCGAAAGGGGATTGGCGCTCGCGCGCAGCTCGGCCCTGGAAGCCATCTTCGTGCTGGAAGACGGCACGGTAAAGTCGACCCTCTAGTGTTGCCTGCGGACGCGGGCGTCCGCGATGCGCCGCAAGGCCAGTGCCTTGCGGCGCGGACTGACGCTTACCGGAACTCCGCCGGGCCGATGCGCTCTAGCGCCAGAACAGCGCCAGCAGGATGATGATGGGAATAGGAATTCCAATTAGCCAGAGCAGGATCGAGCGGCCCATTTGACGTCTCCTCGTGTTCGCAGAATTGCCAGAGCGAAACGGGCGGTGAGGTCTCGGGTTGCCTTTGCACCATAACGGGCCACAGCCACGGCGTTCATGCGAGCCCTCGATGGGCTCGGGCTGGGCTGCCGGGCCCGGGAGCCTTGCGACAACGTGTCCGCGGGTCCCCGAGGATTTTCAGGTGAGGTTCAGATTCGGCGGGTAACCGGCAGGCGGCTCTAAACAGGAGACTCCGATGCCCGTTCCGCAAACCAAGGTCTATCTGGGCACCGCCCTGTCCAGCGGTCAGGCTCTACGTTTCCTGCCCGACGCCACTGGCGATTTTGGCATTACTGTCTCCACGTCGTCCGGCCCGACCTGGCTCGGAAGCATAGGCGACCTCGACGGCGACGGCCTTCCCGACTTCATCTTCGGTGCGCCCGGCGACAACGACAAGGCGATCGATGCCGGCCGCATCTTCGTGCATCTCGGAGCCGCCACCCCAGGCGTGACGGCCATGATCGCCGACTCCACCACCACCATCATCATCGACGGTGTGAACGCGGGCGACCGCGCCGGAGCGGCCGTCGGTTCCATCAGCGACCTCAACGGCGACGGACGGGGCGAAATCCTCGTCGGCGCGCCTGGCATGGAGAACGGAGCGGCGGTGGATGCCGGCGCGGCCTTCGTGGTCTGGGGTATGGCGGCACCTGGCGGTGTCGACCTCGGCGATCCCTTCACCGCCGGCGGTGACGGATTTGTCATGAAGGGTGAGGCTGCCGGCGACGCGGCCGGAACCGCGCTCGCCTCGGTCACCGACCTGAACGGCGACGGAAGAGCCGAGATCGTGGTCGGCTCGCCGGGCAACGACGCCGGTGGCGCCAACGCCGGCGCGGCGTACGTGGTGTGGGGGAAGGCGACGGACACGATCGTCCGCCTGACCAACGTCGCGTCGGGAACGGGTGGCTACAAGATCGTCGGCGAAGCGGCCGGCGATGGGGCCGGCCGGACCGTCGGTACGGTGGGCGACCTCAATGGCGACGGGAAGGCCGAGATCCTCATCGGTGCGGCCGACAGCGATGCCGGGGGTACCGACTCGGGCGCGGCCTATGTGGTGTTCGGCAAGAACACGACGACGCCGGTCCTGCTGGGAAGCGTTGCCGGGGGCAGCGGCGGGTTTCGCATAAATGGTATGGCAGGCGACCATGCCGGGTCCGCCCTCACCGGGCTCGGTGACGTCAATGGGGACGGCAAGGCCGATATCCTGGTCGGTGCGCCCGGTTCCGATGGCGCCTACGTCGTGTTCGGCAAGAGCGGGACGGCAGAGGTCGACCTCGCCGACGTCGCCAACGGCGTCGGTGGCTTCAGGGTCCTGGCCGAATCAGGTGGCGATCTCGCCCGGCTTTCGGTCGCTGGCGGGGCCGATCTGAACCGCGACGGAATCAGCGACTTCGTCATCGGCACGCCGGACAACGGCGAAGGAGGCTCCGAAGGCGGCGCGGTCTATGTCGTTTGGGGTGGGGGTGCCGGCACCGTGGATCTGGCCCTCGTGGCACAGGGAATCGGCGGGGCCAAGGTGGTCGGCGATGCGGGCAGCCTGACGGGCGCGACCGTGACGATCACGTCCGACCTCGACGGCGACGGTACTGCCGATTTGATGATCGGTGCGCCGGGCAGCAGCGAAAGCGCCTATCTGCTGTTCTCTGACCCGAGCTGGCAGCCCGACCTCAACATCTACGGCACCAATGGCGACGACACGATCGATGTCGGCTACGGCGGGCACAACGTCGTCGGCGAGGGCCCGGACAGCATCCTCGGTCTGGACGGAAACGACACGATCGGCGGCGGCGGTGGAGACGACACGGTCGAGGGCGACGCCGGAGACGATTCGCTGTTTGGCAACGCGGGCAACGACTGGCTCGATGGCGGCACCGGGACCGATCTCATGGTCGGCGGCGACGGCAACGACACTTATGTCGTCGACACACCGGTCGACACCGTCACCGAGCTTCCTGGCGGCGGCACCGATACCGTCCTGGCGGCCGGCGACTACACGCTGGGCGCGGAGGTCGAGAATCTGGTCCTGACGCAGGCAGGCGTCGGCACCGGCAACGAACTCGACAACCAGATCACGGGAAGCGACGGCGACGACGTCATCGATGGCGCTGGCGGCGCCGACCATATGGCCGGCGGGATAGGCAACGACACCTACCTGGTCGACGTCGCAGGCGATGTCGTCAGCGAGTCGGCGGGCGAAGGGTACGATTCGGTCTACGCAGGCATCGACTACACGCTTGCGGCCGAGGTCGAGGCCCTCATCCTGCAGGGCGATGCGCGCCACGGCACGGGCAACGCGCAGGACAACGACCTGTTCGGCACCGTGGGCGACGACACGCTCGATGGCGCTGGCGGCGCCGACACGATGGCAGGAGACGTCGGCGACGACAGCTACATCGTCGACAATGCCGGCGACTCGATCGTCGAGTCGGCCGGCGCGGGCGTCGATACGGTCATCGCCTCGGTCGACTTCGCGCTCGACAGCGAAGTCGAGAACCTGACCCTCACGGGCCTCGCGAGACAGGCCACCGGCAATGCCCTGGACAACGTGCTGACCGGCACGGCCGGCGACGACGTTCTGAACGGCGGGACGGGTGCCGACACGATGGTCGGCGGTTCCGGCAACGACACCTACCATGTCGACAACTTGTTCGATTCCATCGTCGAGGCAGCCGGTGGCGGCTCGGACACGGTCATCGCGTCGTTCGATTACACCCTGTCTTCCGGCGAGATCGAGAACCTCGTCCTGACCGGTGGCGCGCATATCGGCACCGGCAACACCGCCAGCAACACACTGACCGGCGGGACGGGCGACGACACGCTGGACGGCGGCGGCGGCGGCGACATCCTGGTCGGCGGCGGCGGTGACGACCGCTACATCATCCGCGCCGAAGCGGATGTCGTGACGGAAGGGATCGGCGGTGGCATCGACACGGAAGTCGCCACCTTCAGCGTGACGCTGGCCGACAACGTCGAGAACCTCGAGATCTCGGGCGATGGTTCCGTGGGCACTGGCAACGCCCTGGCCAACCTGCTGATCGGCGGCGCGGGCGTCCAGACATTGCGGGGCGGCGCCGGCGACGACACCTATTACCTGGACGACACGGGCGACATCGTCGTCGAGGACGCGGGCGGCGGCATCGACACCGTCGTGAGCAGCGTCGATCTGGCGGGCGTTCCGGCCAACGTCGAAAACATCCGCCTGACCGGCCCGGCACACATCGCGATCGGCAACGACGGCGGCAATCGCCTGTCCGGCGGCAGTGGCGACGACCAGCTCGATGGTGCCGGTGGCGACGATCTCGAACTCGGCGGAGACGGCGACGACATTCTGATCTCGAAGGCGGGCCGCGACACGCTGTCCGGCGGGGCCGGAGACGACGTCTACAAGGTCGCCGGCGGCTCGGTCGAGATCGAGGACTTCCTGGGCCACGACAAGCTCGATGCCAGCGACGCGACCGGCAACAGCTACATCGACCTGAGCGGTACGAGCGATAGCGTCATCCAGGGAGAGACCTGCCACTTCCAGGGGGGCGGTTCCAGCGCAGCCCCGCTCGACGTTCAATTCCTCCAGGATCTCTCCGGCTCGTTCGGTGACGACATCACCACAGTGCGGGGCGTGGTGCCGCAGATCATCTCGGCGCTGCAGGCCGTGCAGGTGGACAGCCGCTTCGGCGTGACGTCGTTCGTCGACAAGCCGGTGTCGCCGTTCGGCGCGACCGGCGAGTGGGTGTACAATCTCGAACTGGGGCTGACGGCAAATGCTGTCGCGCTCGGTTCGACGTACAACGCCCTGGCGATCCGCTATGGCGCCGACGAGCCCGAGTCCCAGATCGAGTGCCTTATGCAGGTGGCCCTGCACGCGTCCGAGACGGGCTTCAGGGCAGATTCCGCCCGCTTCGTGGTCTTGTTCACCGATGCACCCTACCACCAGGGTGGCGACGGAGCGGCGGGCGGCATCACGACGCCCAACAATGGCGACAACCAGACGCCCGGCAACGGTGCGCTCGAGGACTATCCGCTGCTGCCACAGGTCAGGGCCGCGCTCGAGGCCGCCAACATCATACCGATTTTCGCCATCGCGAACGGCTACGAGTCGGTCTACCAGGGTCTCGTCGGCTCTCTCGGCCGCGGTGCGGTCGTGTCGCTCACCAGCAACAGCAGCAACATCGTATCGGCGATCACCGCCGGCATGACGGCGGTCACCACGACTCACATCGAAGACGCGACCGGCGGCATCGGCAACGATACCTTGAAGGGCAACGAAGCCGACAACGTCCTGTCGGGTGGAGCCGGCAAAGACACGCTGTCTGGCGAATTCGGGAGCGACACGCTCGATGGCGGGGTCGGCAGCGATACGCTGTTCGGTGGTGCCGGCGACGACACCTACGTGATGGATGTTGCGACCGACAAGATCACAGAGCTGGCCGGACAGGGCGTCGACACGGTTCAGACGACGTTCACCCATGTGCTGCGCACCAACTTCGAGAACCTGACGCTGCTGGGCACCGCCGCGATCAGCGCGGTCGGCAATGCGGTGGACAACGTGCTGACGGGCAATGCCGGCGCCAACGTCCTCGATGGACGGGCCGGGGCGGACACGATGCAGGGCGGCGGCGGCGACGATACTTACTATGTGGAGAATGCCGGCGACGTCGTGATCGAGTTGGCGGGCAAGGGCACCGATGGGGTGAAGGCGTGGCTCGACTACACGCTGGGCGACCATGTCGAGAAGCTCGTGCTGCAGGGCATGGACGACCTGAAGGGCACGGGCAACGCGCTGGACAACACGCTGGTCGGCAATGCCGGCAACAACGTGCTCGACGGCGGCGCGGGCGCCGACGCGATGAGCGGCGAGGCGGGCGACGACACCTACTTCATCGACAACGCCGGGGACCGTGCCGGCGAGGATGCGGGCGAGGGTTTCGACACGCTGTTCTCGTCGCTCTCCTACGTGCTGCGGCCGAACCTGGAGAGGCTGGTTCTGACCGGGACGGCGCACATCAACGGCGTCGGCGACTCGGAGAACAACATCCTGGACGGCAACGAAGGCGACAACACGCTGGACGGCCGCGCGGGCGCCGACACGATGACCGGCGGGCTGGGCGACGACAAGTACGTGGTCGATCAGGCCGGCGACGTGGTCGTCGAACTGGCCGATCAGGGCGTCGATTCAGTGCGCTCGTGGATCACCTACACTCTGGGCATCAACCTGGAGAAGCTCACCCTCTATGGAACGGCGAACCTCGACGGCATCGGCAACGACCTGATCAACACCGTCATCGGCAACGGCGGCCGCAACATCCTTGACGGCGGCCTGGGCAGCGACACGCTGAGCGGCGAGGGCGGTGGCGACACGTTCCGCTTCAGCACTGCGCTGGGCGCGACCAACGTCGACAAGATCCTGGTCTTCGATCACGCCGGCGACACCGTCCAACTCGACGACGCGGTCTTCGCATCGCTCGGGACAGGCGCGCTTGCTGCCGGGGCGTTCAACACCGGCATGGCGGCGACGCAGGCCGACGACCGCATCCTGTTCGATACCGCGTCGAAGAGCCTCTACTACGACGCCGACGGCGCGGGCGGCGGGGCGGCCATCAAGTTCGCCACCATCGCCACCCTCGCAGGTACACTCGACCACACGGACTTCTTCGTGGTCTAGGTGTTTAGTACCGGCATTTGCTGGAGCCGGTCACCCGGGCACCGCGGGTAGTTCGACGCGGGCCCTTGTGCCGCCGAGGGGCGAGGTCTCGATCCAGACCCGACCCCCGTAGTGCGTCACGAGCTCGCGCGTCACCGCAAGACCCAGGCCGAAACCGGCAGTCGATTCGTCCAGTCGCGCTCCGAGCGTGAAAACAGTCTCGCGGTCCTTCTCGGGAATGCCGGGGCCATCGTCCTCAATGGACAGGATCACCAGCTCGCCGGCGAGGCCGGCGGACAATCGGACAGTGGAGCGGGCCCACTTGGCAGCATTGTCGGCAAGGTTGCCGACGATCTCGCTGAAGTCCTGCGGATCGCAGGCGACCGCGAGGTCCTCGGGTACGTCGAGGTGAAATCCGATGCCGCGCTGCCGGTTGAGCTGGGCCAGTGCAGAGACCATGTCGGCCATGGCTTCTTTCACGGCGCAGGCGAGGCCCAACGTGCCACGGGCTGCGGCGCGCGCGCGGGCCATCTCGTAGTCGATCTGGCGCTGCATCTTCAGGCACTGGGCCTCGATGACCCTCGCGGACTCCGCCTGCCCGGTCGCCTTCAGTTGCTGAGCCTCGTCGAGGAGGACGGCTAGCGAGGTCTTCAGGGAGTGAGCCAAGGTGCCCGCCTGGGTCCTCGCACGGCGCAGCATTTCGCTGTTGCTGCCGATCATCGCGTTCAGGTCCTGGACCAGAGGAGCGACCTCCTGAGGCAGGTCGTCGGGCAGGCGTTCGACCCGTCCGCCCCTGACCTCGGTCAGGGCTCGCCGCAGCCGGCCGAGAGGCCTCAGGCCCAACGTTACCTGGAGCGCGGCTGCTCCGCAGAGACCGATCGCGATCACGGCGAGAGAGGCGGCGAGGGCCACGTCGAAATGCGAGAGTTCCGCATCGATCGTGCGTTGCGCCACACCGATGGACAGCCGCAGGGGAGATTCGCTTTCGCCCGCGGCCACGAGCTGCTGGTAGAGGCGAAGCGTTCCCAGGTTCGTGGACACTCTTCGCGGGTGGTCCAGTTCAGCGGCGTCGAATGGCAGGGAGTCGCGCTCGAGGGAGGGCGAGCGCAAGACCTGGCCTGCGGCTCCCTCGAGCTGCCAGTACAGTCCTGAACCAGGTACGGCGAAGCGGGGGTCGCTGAGCGATCGCGGGATAGCCAAGGTGCCGTCGGAGCGGCGTTCCAGAAGGCTGCGCAGTTCCTCGGCGTGGTCCGTAAGGTCGTGGTCGAACTGGCGGACCACCAGCTCGTCGAAAAGCCGGGACAGGACAAGACCACTCAGCAGCAGGCCGATCGAGATCCACAACACGGCGCCGACGATCAGACGGGCGCGGAAGCTATTCCGCAGCATCGCCTTCATCCCCGAGGCGATAGCCCAGTCCCCTGACCGTACGGATCGAATCGTGTCCCAGTTTCCTGCGCAGCCTGGCGACGTAGACTTCCACGGTGTTGGACTGGCGGGGAGCGTCGAACGAATACACGTGGTCCACCAGTTCGCTTTGGGAGACGATGCGCCTGGGCCGATGCAGGAGATAGCTCAGGATCTTGAGTTCCTGTGCGGTGAGATCGATCGGACGGCCCGCGCACGTCACACGGCCGGTGGTGGTGTCGAGGTCAATATCGCGGTGACGCAGCACCGGGTTCGCGGTCCCGGCTGACCGGCGGGCGAGTGCACGCAGTCGTGCTACGACTTCCTCGATGTGGAAGGGCTTCTCGAGATAGTCGTCGGCGCCCGCGTTCAGGCCGGAGACGCGCTCTGCCCAGCCGCTGCGCGCTGTCAGCAGGAGCACCGGAAAGTTGCGGCCCGCCGAGCGCCAGCGCCTAAGAACCTCGATACCGGTCAGGCGGGGCAGGCCGATGTCGAGCACCACCGCGTCGAAGTCCTGCGTGTCACCCATCTGCCATCCGGCCTCGCCGTCGGCTGCCGCATCGACGGCAAAGCCGGCCTTGGTCAGACCCTTGTGCAGTCGACTTGAAAGATCGGCATCGTCCTCGATCAACAGGATGCGGATGGTGTGCTCTCCGTCAGTGCCAGAACCCCACGAAGCGAGCCTGCGGGGCTCGCCTTGTCGCTATCCCCTTCGGTAAAGGGGGCTCTGCAGTCAGTCCTTATACCCGTGAACTCGCGGAAGCGCGCAAATTGTCTACAGGCCACGGGAGATCGGGCCCTGATCGCTTTGCCGGGGCGTCGGTCGAGTGAGGCTGCAACTTTACAGTCGCTGTTACGTTCATGCAGCGCTGACTGGAGTACAGTTCTTGGCGCTTCTCGACGGCCGCACGATTCTCATCGTCGAAAACGATTCGGCAATCGGGCTGGACCTGAGGGCGAGTCTTCTTTCGGCCGGCGCCATTCCCGTCGGTCCGGCCAACAGTGTCCAGGCCGCCTTTGGGCTGATTTCCGACCATGCGATCGACGGCGCCATTCTCGACATCCGGTTGAACAAGGATGAGCTGGTGTTCCCTGTCGCCGACACACTGCAGGCCCTGCGCGTGCCTTATGTATTCGCCAGTGGCCGCTCGACGGCGCTCATGCCGCTGCGTCATGGCGACAGGCCGTTCTTCGACAAGCCGTTCCGCGCCGAGGAGATCGTCGAGGCGCTGGCGAAGCTGATCGCCGGGCAATAGCGAACGGCGCTCGGAACTTCCGTCGGCGCTCAGAACTTTCGTCGGAAAGAGAAGAGGTCGCCGTCGGGATCGTCATGGCCGGCGATCGCGGTCGCGAGGATCTGCGCCGAGAGCATCGAGAAAGTTATGCCGTTGCCGCCATAGCCGAGGGCAGCGAAGCAATTCTTCATGCCCGGCACCGCGCCGATCGAGGGCGATCCCGTGGGAGAGGCGCCAAAGCTCCCGGCCCAGGCATAGTCGGCCTTCGTATGCAGGTGCGGCATCAGCCGCGCGAGCTTCGTCTCGAGCGCCGCGATCTTCTCCGGGATCAGCGCGTCGCGCGTGGCCTGGTCGATGGATGCCTCGTCCTCGCCGCCGCAGATGATGCGGCCCTGTGGTCCGACGCGCAGGTAGAGGTAGGGATCCGACGCCTCGCTGATCATCACCGCGTCACGCCAGGCGGCGCGCGGCTGAGGACGGGTCGCGAGAGCCCAGGTCGAGGTGATGCGATGGCCCTTGTGGGGAACGCCCTTGGGCATCTCGTAACCGGTGGCGAACACGACCGCCCGCGCCCGGATCGAGGGGCCATCGGTATGAACGACGGCGCCGGTCGCTAGAGGCTCGACGGCCATCGCCTCCGCCGGTGCATAAAGGCGCAACTTGCGTTCAAGGGCCACGCGCAGAAAGCCTGCCGCCAGTCTGCGCGGGTCGGCGGTGAGGCCGCCGTGGCCGAGCAGCGCGGCGCGACCTTTGATCCCATAGAGGTGCTCGATCTTGCCGCGCGTGAGGAAGGACACTTCGAAGCCGGCACGTCGCCGGGCTGCCGCTTCCTCGCGCAGCCCGTCTGCGTCCAGCACGTCGCCTTGCAGATAGAGAGAACTGCGGCAGGTGCAGTCCTGACCTAACCCTAGGCGATGGAGACGCTCGTCGAGTGCGTCGAGGGCGAGCTTGGATCGCCGCCACAGGCGTTCCGCGCGCGACAGTCCGATCCGGCGCGCGAGCCGGCTCAATGGCATGTCGAGTTCGTACTGCAGCAGGGCGGTGGAGGCCGTCGTCGAGCCCGCCAGCGGCCCACGCCGGTCGATGACGGCGACGTCGAACCCGTCCTCCGTCAGGCGTTCGGCGATCAGGGCGCCGCTGATGCCGGCGCCGATCACCAGGACGTCGCAGGCGATGTCGCGTTGCAGCCGCCGCGCCGGGATTCGAGGGATCGGTACGCCCTGCCAGACGCTGCGCCCGGTTCTCAGTTTCCGACTCTGGGTCGCGCTCACCGGTCTGTCTCGCAATAGGCCACCCATTGCAACGCCGTTCGGCAGCCGACGTTGCAACGGCCCTTCCTCACGCGCGTTGGCGACCGAGATTGCAGTTATTTTTGAAGGAGCAAGCGATGCCGACGCCCAAGGAAATCGAAGAGAAGTTCTGGTCCGCCCTGAAGTCTGACATGACCATGATGCTGGGGCTCGACGGTGTAGAGGACGGCCATGCCCGTCCCATGACCGCTCAGCTCGACGGCGAGCGCGGGCCGATCTGGTTCTTCACCAGCCGCGACAACACCATCGTCCAGAAGCTGGGTGCGGGGCAGGGCAATCGGGCGATCGCGACCTTTACCTCGAAGGGCCACGATCTCTTCGCCACCGTCCATGGCGGTCTCACCCTGGACAACAATCCCGCCACCATCGACCGGCTTTGGAACCGCTATGTCGCGGCGTGGTTCGAGGGCGGCAAGAGCGATCCCAAGCTTGCCCTGCTGCGCCTCGATGCGGAGCGCGCCGAGATCTGGCTGGATGCGTCGAGCGTGATCGCGGGTATCAAGATGCTGCTCGGCGTCGATCCGAAGCCCGACTACAAGGACAAGGTCGCGGAAGTGAGCCTGCGGGGTTGAGCCTGGGCTCCCGTCGCCGGATCAGTCTCCGGCGGCGGGCAGGCCCTCGGCCGGCGGCGCGGTCGGCTTCACCTTCTTGGCCTTGCCCCGCTCCTCGAAGCGTTGCAGCACCGTGAAGAACGACGGCACGAACAGCACGGCCAGGCAGGTCGAGGCGATCATGCCGCTGAACACGCACAGGCCCAGCGAGATGCGCGAGTTGGCGCCGGCGCCGGTCGCCGTCACCAGCGGGACGACGCCGAGGATGAAGGCGAACGAGGTCATGAGGATCGGCCGGAAGCGGGTACGGGCCGCGTCGATGGCCGACTCGATGATTTCCATGCCCTCGGCACGGCGCTCGCGCGCCACCTCGACGATCAGGATGGCGTTCTTGGCGCCCAGCGCGATCAACAGCATCAGGCCGATCTGCGTGTAGATGTTGTTGGCCAGACCGACCGCGGTGAGGGCGATAGCCGGACCGCTCAGCGCAAGCGGCACCGCGAGAATGACGCCCAGCGGCGCGATCCAGCTCTCGTACTGGCCGGCGAGGCAGAGATAGACCAGCAGGATGGCCAGCGCGAATACGTACATCAGCTGGTTGCCGACGATGTTCTCCTGGTAGGCCATGCCGGTCCATTCGAAGCCGGTGCCAGGCGGCAGGATCGCCTTGGCGATCTGGTCCATCAGCTCGATGCCTTCGCCCGAGCTGAAACCCGTGGCCGGCGAGCCGACGATCGCCGCCGATGGATAGAGATTGTACAGGCTGATCAGCGGCGGGCCGAGCGCCGGCTTGAGTTCGGCGATCGCGCCGATCGGCACCATCTGGCCGTCGAGGTTCTTCACCTGCAGCCTCAGGATGTCCTCGGGCCGGGTGCGGTACTGGGAGTCGGCCTGGATGTAGACCTGCAGGCTGAGGCCGAACTTGTTGAAGCGATTGACGTAGGCCGAGCCCATGTAGCTCGACAGCGTCGTGAAGACGTCGCCGACCGGCACCCGCAGCGACTCGGCCTTGACGCGGTCGACCTCGATGCGGACATGCGGCGCGCCGGAGCGGAACGTGGTCACGACGTTGCTGAGCGCCGACTGCGTGCCGGCGTTTCGGACCATCGTGTCGGTGATGGCCTGCAGCTTGGCGTAGTCGAAGCTGCCGTCCTTCTGCTCGATCTGCATCTGGAAGCCGCCGGCATTGCCGATACCCTGGATGGCGGGCGGCACGATCACGACGGCGCGGCCGTCCTGCAGGACCTTCAGCTTCTCCATCAGGCCGAGCGCGATCGAGCGAAGGTCCTGTCCCTCCGCCTTCAGGCGCACGTCCCAGTCCTTGAGGATGACATAGGACACGGCGGCATTCGCCAGCGAGGAGTTGCTGTCGAGAATCGACATGCCGCCCAGCGCGACCACGTTCTCGACGCCCGGCGCCGCCATGGCGATCTCGGCAACCTGATGCAGCGTGGCGCCGGTACGCTCGAGCGAGGCGCCGTCCGGCAGCTGCACGGCGATCATCAGGTAGCCCTGGTCCTCGTTGGGAATGAATGCGGTCGGCAGGCGGGCGACACCCCAGCCGCCGATACCTGCCGCCACGAGCGCCAGCAGCACCATCAGCCCGGCCCGGTGGACCATGAAGCCGACCAGGCCCGCATAGGCATCCTCGAGCTTGCCGTAGACCTTGTTGAAGCCGCGGAAGAAGACGTTGCGCTTCTCCGGCGGCGTCGCCGGCCGCAGCCACATCGCGCACTGGGTGGGCTTCAGGGTGGCGGCGTTGACGGCGCTGATCAGGGCGGTGGCTGCGATGACGAGGGCGAACTGGGCGAACATCTGGCCGGTCAGGCCGGGCAGGAAGGCGGCGGGCAGGAACACCGACATCAGCACCAGGGTGATGCCGATGACCGGCCCGAACAGCTCGTCCATGGCCTTGATCGACGCGTCGTGCGGCGTCATCCCGCGCTCGATATGGTGCGCCACGCCCTCGACGATCACGATCGCGTCGTCGACCACGATGCCGATCGCCAGCACGATGCCGAACATGGTCGTGGTGTTGATGGTGAAACCGAGGGCGGCCATCGCGGCGAAGGCGCCGATGATCGTGACGGGGATCGTGGTCGCGGGCACCAGCATTGCGCGCCAGTCCTGCAGGAAGATCACGATCACGATCAGCACCAGGATGCCGGCCTCGATCAGGGTCATGAAGACCTCGTGGATCGAGGCGTTCACGAAGCGGGTGGTGTCGAACGGCACTTCGTAGGCGAGGCCCGGCGGGAAGGACTTGGACAGCTCGGCCATCTTGGCCTTGACCCGCTTGGCGACGTCGAGCGCGTTGGCGTCGGGCAGCTGGTAGATCGCGAGGCCCGAGTTGGGCTTTCCGTTGATGTGCGACGTCGTGGAGTAGGTCTGGGCGCCCAGTTCGACACGGGCGATGTCGCGCACCCGCACGATCTTGCCGCCGTTGCCCTGCTCGGCCTTGACGATGATGTTGCCGAATTCCTCAGGCGTGCTGAGACGGCCGACGACGTCGATCGTGTATTGGAAATCCAGCCCCTTGGGCGCCGGCGGCTGGCCGACCTGGCCCGCCGTCACGTCCTGGCTCTGCTGCTGGATGACCTTGCTCACGTCCGCGGGCGTGAGGCCGAACGTGTAGAGCTTCTGCGGGTCGAGCCAGACGCGCATCGAATACTGGCCGACGCCCAGCACGTTGACGTTGCCGACGCCGGGCAGGCGCGCGAGTTCGTTGACGAGATTGATGGTGGCGTAGTTGCTGAGATAGAGGCTGTCATAACGCTGGTCGGGTGAGGTCAGCGATACGATTTGGAGGATCGACGTCGATTTCTTCTGGACGACCAGGCCCTGGGCCTGCACCGGCATGGGCAGCGAGGCGAGCGCCGCACTGACCTGATTCTGCACCAGCACCTGCGCGAAATCGAGATCGGTGCCGATCTCGAAGGTCACCGTGAGCGTGTAGGTGCCGGCGTCCGTGCTGTAGGACTGCATGTAGATCATCTTCTCGACGCCGTTGACCTGCAGCTCGACGGGCAGGGCGACATCGTTGACGACGACCGCGGCGCTGGCGCCCGGGTAGGTCGTGGTGACCTGGACCGTGGGCGGCACGACGTTGGGATATTGCGCGACCGGCAGGGTCGCCAGCGCCACGCCGCCGATCAGCACGATGATGATGGCGAGAACGTTGGCCAGGACCGGCCGGTTGATGAAGAAGGCGGAGATCATGACTGCGTTCCCCGGCCGGTCACTTGGGAGCGGCGGGAGTGCCGTCGGTCGCAACGGGAATTGTCGTAACCTTCGGAACCACCTTGGCGCCCGGAATCGCTGCGCCGTTGGTGCTGAGCACGACCTGGTCGTCCGGCTTCAGGCCCGACGGGATCACGCGCAGGCCGTTGGCGAGGAGCTGGCCGGTGGTGATCCGGGTCTGGACCACGACATTGTCCTTGTTGACCGTGAGCAGGTACTTGCCGGCCTGATCCTCTCCGATCACGCGATTGGGCACGAGCAGCGAGGCCGTGGCGCCCAGCCCTTGAGGCACCTTCACGCGCACGAAAAAGCCGGGGATCAGCGCGCGCGTCGGATTCTTGAAGAGTCCGCGGACCAGGATCGTACCGGTCGTCGCGTCGAGTTCCGGCGACACGTAGTTGAGGAAACCCTTGTGGGGAAATCCCTCCTCGTTCATCAGGCCGATTTCCAGCGGAATCTTGCTCAGTTCCTCGACGTCGAGCCGGCGATCCTTCAGATTCTGACGGATCTGCAGCACGTCCTGTTCACTCATGTTGAACGTGACGTAGATCGGGTCGAGCTGGACGATCGTCGCCAGTTTGGTGGCGTTCGTGGCGCCGACCAGCTCGCCGACCGAGACCAGATGCTTGCTGACGATTCCGTCGAACGGTGCGGAGACCGTGGTGTAGCCGAGATTCGTCTGGGCGATCGTGAGGTTGCCTTCGGCATTCTCGACATTGGCCCGCGCATTGTCTCGCTTGGCCTTGGCCGTGTCGAAGGTCGCCTGGGCGGAGACGTTCTGGCGGAGCAGGGTCTCCTGGCGGGTGAACTCGGCTTCGGCCTGCGCCAGCAAGGCCTTGGAGCCGTCGAGCTGGGCCTCGGCTTCCTTGACCTTGGCCTTGTACATCGTCTGCTCGATGCCGAAGAGCTGCTGGTCCTTTTTGGCCTCGGAACCGTCGACGTAGTTCTGCGAGGTCAGGAAGCCCTCGACGCGGGCGACGAGGTCGACGGTCGCGAAGGCGACCGTGTTGCCGGTCAGCACCTCGAACGGAGCCACGTCCTGTTTGACCGGGACGCCTACGGAGACTTCGGCGGGCGGCGGCGGCTGGAACTTGTTCTCGGGCTTGCAGCCGGCCAGCAGCACGGCCAGCGCGATAGCTCCCATGAGCGGCGCCACGGCCCGGAGCGGTCTCGTGACTGCAAAAACTACGGCTTCATCGCTACGATTCGACATGTTTCCGACGATGCTCCCCGCGAGGCCGGTCCCAGCGTTAGCGCATCCCATGCGCGATTGCCACCGCCCAGCGGGGTCACAGCCGCTTGAAGAGCAGCGAGAGATTGTTCGCCGGCATCTCGACGATCTCCGGGGCCGAAAGGCCCGCTCCCCGTGCGAGTTCGATGACGGTCTCGAGGTCGCGCACGCCCCATGCGGGATTGCGCCGCCTGAGGTCGGCATCGAACGCTTCGTTGCTCGGCGCCGTGTGCCGGCCGCCCCGGCGGTAGGGGCCATAGGTGAAAAGCAGGCCGCCCGGCGGCAGCAGCCGCGCGGCGCCGGTGATCAGCCCAACCGCAGCCTCCCAAGGGGCGATGTGAATCATGTTGCAGCAGAGGACTGCGTTGGCCTGCTCGACCGGCCATGTCGACCGTGTGACGTCGATCTCCAGCGCCGGCCGTACGTTGGTCAGGCCCAGGGTTCGGACCCAGTCGTCGACGCTGGCGCGGGAATCGGCATCGGGATCGCTGGGCTGGAAGGTGAGATCGGGCCGGGCGGCGGCATAATGCACGACATGCTCGCCGGTGCCGCTGGCGATCTCCAGCACCAGCCCCTTTTCCGGCAGGCGCGGCTGCAGGACTTCGAGGATCGGTTGCCGGTTGCGGGCCGCCGCCGGTGCTTCGCGTTTCATCGTGCCTCCTGGATGGCCTGCCAGATCCGCGCGGGCGTCGCGGGACCGTCGAAGCCTTTCACGCCGAGCGGGGCCAGCGCGTCAAGGATGGCGTTGGCGATGGCGGGGAAGGCCGCGATCGCGCCGGCCTCACCGCAGCCCTTCACACCGAGGGGATTGGTCGTGCAGCGGGTGGCGTTGAAGCCGAGATCGAAGGACGGCAGATCGTCGGCGCGCGGCAGGGCGTAGTCCATGAACGAACCGGCGATCATCTGGCCCGAGGCGGAATCGTAGGTCGCGTGCTCCAGCAGCGCCTGGCCCGAGCCCTGTGCCATCGCGCCGTGCGCCTGGCCGGTCGCGATCATCGGATTGACCAGCACGCCGTAATCGTCGACGGCCGTGTAGCGCGCCAGTTCGACCCGGCCGGTGTCGCGATCGATCTCGACCTCGACCACATGCGCGCCGTTGGGGAAGGTCATGTGCTCGCGCTTCCAGGCATGGAACGTGTCGAGCGGCTTACCCTGGTCGCGGCCCAGCGCCGCCACCTCGATCAGGCCGATGGCACGGTCGGTGCCGGAAACCACGAAACGCCCGTCCTCGAACCGGATGTCGGCTTCGGCGGCTTCCAGTGCATCGGCGGCCAGCGCTGTGCCCTTGGTGACGATTTCGTCGGAGGCGCGCCAGATTGCTGTTCCGCCCATGTAGGTGGCGCGCGAACTGCCATGGCCGCCGCCGAACGGGATCGCATCGGTATCGCCCTGGACGAGGCGGATGCGCGCGTTCGGCACGCCGAGCCGTGTGCTGAGGATCTGCGGGAAGGTTGTCTCGTGGCCCTGGCCGATATGCTGCGTGCCGGTGATCAGCGAGACCGTGCCGTCGGCCTCGAAACGCACGTCGACATTCTCGTCCGGCGGGCCGCCGGTCGCCTTGATGTGATAGGCGACGCCCAGCCCGCGCAGCCGGCCGCGCCGTTCGCTCTCGCGCCGGCGCGTGTCGAAGCCCGTCCAGTCGGCGCGTGCCAGCGCATGATCGAGCGACTCGGCGAAGTGGCCGCTGTCGACCTCGAAGCCGAAGGCGTTGGTCATGGGCATCGCTTCCGGTGGCACCATGTTGCGCCGGCGGAGATCGGTGCGGTCGAAGCCGGTCTGCCGCGCCGCCGCATCGATCAGCCGCTCGACGATGTTGATGGCCTCTGCGAAGCCCGGTCCGCGCGTCACCCCGATCGGCGCAGTGTTGGTGACGACGGCCACGACATGCAGCGCGATCGAGGGGATGCGGTACACCGACCCCTGCAGGTGGATGTACTGATAAGTCTGCACGCCGCCGCCGGCGCCGGCCATGTAGGCGCCGAGATTGGCCAGGCTGGCGATCCGGAGCGCCAGGAACTTGCCCTCGTCGTCGAGCGCCAGCGACGCCTCGGCCTGCATGTCGCGCGCGGCATGGTCGGACAGGAACACTTCGCTGCGGCTCGCGATCCACTTCACCGGCCGGCCGACCCGGCGCGCCGCCCACAGGATCAGCGCGTGCTCGACATACGCGAAGTTCTTGGCGCCGAAGCCGCCGCCCACGTCGCGTGCCACGAACCGCACGTCCTTCGCCTCGACGCCGAGCGAGCGGGCCACGAAGTTGCGGTTGATGTGGATGTTCTGGCTGGAGACATGGAGCGTGTAGCGGCCGGTCGCCGGATCGAAGGTGCCGACGCCGCCACGCGGCTCCATTGGATTCATCACGATGCGATGATTGTCGAGGCGGAGCGACACGACATGCGCAGCCGCCGCGAACGCCTTGTCGGCCCCTGTCGTGTCGCCGGTGTGCCAGTCGAGGCAAGTGTTGTTCGGGATCTCGTCGGCCAGCCGCGGAGCATTCGGCGCGCGGGCGTCCCCGGGCGTGGTGACCGCGCGCAACGGCTCGTAGTCGACGACGACCCGCTCCGCGGCATCGAGTGCCTGGGCGATCGTTTCGGCGACGATCAGCGCCACCGGCTCGCCGGCAAAGCGGACCTTGTTCGAGGCGAGCAGCGGTTGCGGCGCGAAGGCGAAGGGTTCGCCGGTCTGGATGTTCGCCTCGGCATAGGGCCGCAGCGGCTTCAGCCCGTCGGCTTCGGCCTCGGTGGCCGTCAGGACGGCCAGTACGCCGGGCATGCCGCGGGCCGCCCGGGTGTCGATCGCCTTGACGATTGCATGGGCGTGCGGCGAGCGCAGCACGACGGCCTGTGCCACCCCTTCAAACTTGAGATCGTCGAGATAGGCGCCCTGGCCGGTGACGAACCGCGCATCCTCGCGGCGTCGCGGTGAATCTCCCATCCGTTCGATCGTCATGTCCGCAACGTCTCCGCGTTCTGCGCCTGCCGCTTCTCGTCCCACCAGTCACGCACCTGAAGGCCCCAGTAGGCAAGCTGCGTCGCGGCCCGTCCGGCCGGCCCGCCGGCCCAGCCGATGCCGAACGGCGCGAACAGGCGCCAGCGCGTGGGGTCGCCCAGGATGCCAGTGGCCACCGCATCGGCACCTGCCGCGGTCTGCGCGAGCCCATGCCCGCCGAAGGCCGAGCAGACCCAGAGGGAGGGCTCGATCTCGCCGACCTGGGGCATCTTGTGCGGCGCGTAGCCCATGATGCCGGGCCAGGCATAGGCGATGCGAATGTCGCCGAGCTGCGGATAGACCGAGAGGATGTCGCCGCGCATCATCTCGCGAAGACGCGACGGCTCGTTCGTGTCGGTGGTGATGCGGCCGCCCCACAGCAGCCGGTCGCCATCGACGACCCGGTAGTAATCGCCGGCGCGCCGCGTGTCGGAGATGGCGCCGGTCCAGCGGATCGCCTCGCCGAGGCGCGAACCCAGCTTGTCGGTGACGGCGACGTAGGTCGCGACCGGCAGCACCGCGCGCGCGAGGCGCGGCTGCACGGCGCCGAGATCGGTATTGCCGGCCAGCACGACATGCTGTGCCTTTACGTTGCCGCCGGGCGTGCGCAGCCGCCAGCCGCTGTCTTCGCGCGCTAGTTCGAGGGCCGCAGTGTCCTCGTATATCCGGCTGCCGTGCCGCTCGATATCGGCAGCCAGCGCGAGCGCAAGGTTCAGCGGGTGGATATGGAAAGACGTCGGGTCGTGGATCGCCTGATGATAGCGCTTTGAGTCGAGAACCTCGCGCGCGCGCGCGGTCGGCCACGGTTCGAACGAGGCGCCGAGCTGGTCGGCGAGCTTTCGCGTGCGGTCCGCGAAGCCCGCGCCCTGGTCGGTGCGCGAAACGCTGAGCTTGCCGCTGCCCATGAGGATGTCGGGCCGGCCGAGTTCGCCGAGGGCCTCGCCCACGATTGCCACGCCGCGCTGCGACTGGGCGTAGAGTTTGCGCGTATGGTCGAGCCCGAGCCGGTCGATCAGCGCGCCGGACCGCTGCGCATAGCCCGGCCCGACGAACCCCCCGTTGCGGCCCGAGGCGCCCCAGCCGATGCGGCGGCGTTCCAGCACCACCACGCGCTTGCCTTGTCGCGCCAGCAGCCGCGCCGTGTGCAGGCCCGCAAAGCCGGCGCCCACGATGGCGACATCGGCCTCGTCCTGTGCGGTCAGAGGCGCTCGGCCGCGGTTCTCGTCTCGCGTGGCGGCATACCAGCTCGCCGGATAGTCGTTCTCGGCCATTTCATTCTTCTCCGCGAGAAGAGGTGCCATGGGAAGGCTTGCGCGGTCACGCCCTCTCCCGCACTAATTTTCCCAAGGACTTTCTACCGGCTTCCGCAATTTCTGGGGGACGCATGTCGATCGATTTCGATGCGGTCATCATCGGCGCAGGCTTCGGCGGCATGTACATGCTGCACCGGCTTCGCCAGAAGGGTTTCACGGCGCGTGTGTTCGAGGCCGGCAAGGGCGTCGGCGGCACCTGGTACTGGAACCGCTATCCCGGCGCGCGCTGCGACGTCGAAAGCGTGCAGTATTCCTATCAGTTCTCGCCGGAGCTGGAGCAGGAATGGGAATGGTCGGAGCGCTACGCCACCCAGCCCGAGCTGCTGCGCTACGCCAACCACGTCGCCGACCGCTACGACCTGCGCCGCGACATGCGCTTCGAGACGCGAGTCACGAAGGCCACTTTCGACGAGACCGCCAACCTGTGGCGGGTCGAGACGGGGCAGGCCGGCGCCTCCGGCTCGGCCGAAAAGGTCACGGCGCGCTTCGTCATTACCGCGATGGGCTGCCTGTCCTCGCCGAACACGCCGAAGATTCCCGGCCTGGAAGACTTCAAGGGGCCGACCTATCACACCGGCAACTGGCCGCATGAGGGCGTCGACTTCACCGGCAAGACGGTGGGCGTGATCGGCACGGGCTCCTCGGCCATCCAGTCGATCCCGGTGATGGCCGAGCAGGCCAAATACCTCACCGTGTTCCAGCGCACGGCCAACTACACCGTGCCGGCGCACAACAGGCCGCTCGATCCCGATTATGTGCGGCAGGTGAAGGCGAGCTATCCGGAGATGCGCAAGCGCGCCAAGACCAAGCCCGCCGGCATCGATTTCACGATCAACCCCGCCTCGGCCGTCGAGACTCCGGAGGAAGAGCGCAACCGCCAGTTCCAGGAGCGCTGGGACTATGGCGGGCTGGGCTTCATGGCCTCGTTCTCGGATCTGCTGCTGAACGACGATTCGAACAAGCATGCCGCCGACTTCGTTCGCGCCAAGATCGGCGAGGTGGTCAAGGACCCGGAGACGGCCGCGGCGCTGGTGCCCAAGAACATCATCGGCTGCAAGCGTTTGTGCGTCGACACCGGCTACTGGGCGACCTTCAACCGGCCGAACGTGACCCTGGTCGACATCAGCGACGAACCGATCGAGCGCATCACCGCCAACGGTCTGCGCGCCAAGGGCAGGGACTACACGTTCGACTGTCTGGTGCTGGCGACCGGCTTCGACGCGATGACCGGCGCGCTGCTCAAGGTCGACTTCCGCGGCCGCGGCGGCGTCTCGCTGAAGGAGCGGTGGAACGAGGGGCCGAAGACCTATCTCGGCCTGACGGTCGTGGACTTTCCCAACCTGTTCATGATCACCGGCCCGGGCAGCCCCTCGGTGCTGACCAACATGCTTCCCTCGATCGAGCAGCATGTCGACTTCATCGCCGACTGCCTCGACGCCTTGCGGGCCAAGGGCAAGACGGTGATCGAGGCCGAGCCGGAGGCGCAGGAAGCCTGGGTCGGCCATGTCGGCGACGTGTCCAACATCACGCTGCGCTCGACCTGCAGCTCCTGGTACGTGGGCGCCAACATTCCCGGCAAGCCGCGCGTTTTCATGCCCTATATCGGCGGCCTGCCGGCCTATATCCAAGCCTGCGAGAAGGTCGTGGCCAACGGCTACGAGGGCTTCGCGCTGGCCTGAGCGTCGCCCGACGGCATGAAAGCGCGGTTGACGCCCGTCTCTCCATCGCTCTAACTTTAACCTATTGGTTAATTAATTGAGCGATGCGAGGCTGGCATGCGCAGAATACTGGCCATCGTCGGTGCCGTGGTCGTCGTGGCGGTTGCGGCGATCCTGATCTACGCCGCGACCAGGCCCGACTCGTTCCGCGTGCAGCGGTCGGCCACCATGAATGCGCCGGCCGAGAAGATCTTTCCCTATCTCGAGGGCCTGAAACGCTGGGCCGAATGGTCGCCCTACGAGGGACGCGACCCGCAGATGAAGCGTGCCTATAGCGGCGCGGACAGCGGCAAGGGCGCCGTCTACGAATGGGACGGCAACGACAATGTCGGCAAGGGCCGCATGGAGATCGTCGATTCGAAGCCGCCGAGCAAGGTCGTGATCAAGCTCGACTTCCTCAAGCCCTTCGAAGGTCACAACACCGCCGAACTCACCGTGGAACCAAAAGGCGGCCAGACGATTGTCACCTGGGCGATGTACGGTCCCAGCACGTTCATGACCAAGCTGATCGGCACGTTCATGGACATGGACGACATGATCGGCCGCGACTTTGCGGCCGGTCTCGCCAAGCTGAAGACCGTCGTCGAGAAATAGTCACCGTCTCGAGGAGAGTTTGATGTTCGGCGGAGTGCGTACCTTTGCCGTCGTCCTGGCGATGACGGCGGCGACACCGGTCTTCGCGCAAGCGCCAGCGTCGCTGCCACCCGGTGTGTTCGCCGCGGAGCGCGACATCGCCCTGGCGACGGCCGGCGCCTACTCGCTCGACGAGGCGCATACGGCGGTGATCGCCCGCGTGTCCCATCTCGGCTATTCGCAGAGCGTCTTCCGCTTCGATCGCGTGAAGGGCTCGCTCACCTGGAATCCGGCGGCGATCGAGAAGTCGCAGCTCTCCGCCACGGTCGACACCGCTTCGATTGCGACGAACGTGAAAGGCTTCGCCGAGGAGCTGGCGGGTGACGGGTTCCTGAAGGCAACGGCCTTTCCGCAGGCGACTTTCGTGTCGACCGCGTTCAGGCCGACTGACAAGACACGAGGCAAGGTCGAGGGGCAGTTCACGCTCATGGGCAAGACCCGGCCCGTTACATTCGATGTCGAGCTGGGCGGCGCCGGCAAGGGCTTCGGCGGCAAGCCGCGGATCGGCGTCCGCGCTGTCGCGACGATCAACCCGCAGGATTACGGCATGATGCCGTTCTTCACGGACCCCATCCAGATCCAGATCGATACCGAGTTCGAGAAGAACGACTAGCACAGGAGCGGCAAATGGCGATCCAACCGTATCTGTTCTTCAATGGCCGCTGCGAGGAAGCGCTTGCCTTCTACCAGGACAAGCTCGGTGCCAAGGTCGAGATGATGATGCGCTTCAGGGAGAATCCCGACGCCGGCGCCATGGAGCACATGAAGGTGAATCCCGAGGCGGTCATGCATGCCAGCCTGCGGATCGGCGACGCGACGATCATGTGTTCCGATGGCATGTCGGGCGACGGCAAGACCAACTTCCAGGGCTTCTCGCTGGCGCTCGACGTCGCGACCGAGGCGGAAGCCGACCGCGCCTTCGAGGCGCTGGCCAAGGACGGCCAGATCCAGATGCCGATCGGCAAGACGTTCTTCTCGCCGCGCTTCGGCTGCGTCGCCGACAAGTTCGGCGTGTCCTGGATGGTGATGGTGCCGCAGCCGATGTAATGGCTGCTTATGAGTAAGGATCCTTCGCTGCGCTCCAGGGCGGGGGCTACCCCGCCCGCGATGACACGCGTGGTGTCATCCCGAACGAAGTGAGGGATCCTTGTTTTCGCCTACTTCTTCTCGACGTTGGCCGAGCGCAGCGGCACGCCGAACTCGCGGCGGCAGACGTCGGCCAGGACCTCGACGCCCTTGCGGATCGTCTCCGGCTCGGGATTGGCGAAGCAGAGCCTGAGGCGCGAGCGGGCATATTCCTTGTTGGTCGACCATTCCTGGCCGGGATTGAGCGACACGCCGGCGGCCAGCGCCGCCTGGGCGAGTTTCGTCGTGTCGACCTGGTCGGGCAGCTTGATCCAGAGATAGATCCCGCCCTCGGGATCGCCGAATTCGGCATCGGTACCGAACTGCTCGGCCAGCGCCTCCCGCAGGGTCTGCAGCTTGGCTGCCAGTGTCTTGTTGAGCTTCGGCACGTGGTCGGCGAAGTGCTGCGTGCAGAATTCGGCCAGCACCATCTGCTCGAGCGCGCCAGAACCCGCGTCCTGCTTCAGGCCGAGGATGCGACCGAGGATCTCCCACTTGGCGACGATGTAGCCGACCCGCAGCGCCGGAGCGATCGACTTGGAGAAAGAGCCGATGAAGATGACGCCTTCGCCCTTGGCCATGGCGTAGAGCGAGCGCGGGCGCTTGCCGCTCCAGATCAGGTCGGAATAGCACTCGTCCTCGAAGATCATGACGCCGTACTCGGCGGCGATCTTCAGCAGCTCGGCGCGGCGCGCCTCGCCCATGATCGCGCCGGTCGGATTCTGCACCGTCGGGATGGTGTAGATGTACTTGGGCTTGATGCCCTTCTGCTTCAGCTCCTCGAGCTTCTGCTTCAGTACGTCGAGGCGCAGGCCTTCATGGTCGAGCGGGATGCCGACCACGTTGGCGCCCAGCTTGTTCAGCTTGGTGAGGGCGCCGCCGTAGGTCTCCTGCTCGATGATGACGGTGTCGCCCTTGGTCACGAGCAGGCTGTTGATCAGGTCGAGGCCCTGCATCGAGCCCGAGGTGATCAGGATCTCGTCCGACGCGCACTCGATGCCGGCATGGTCCTTGAGCTTGGCCGAGAGGAACTCGCGCAGCGGCTTGTAGCCCAGCGGCCCGCTGTTCAGCCCGTAGGTCGCGAGCGTCGCGCCCTCGCGCTTCAGGACCGCCGTCGCCGCGTCGATCAGCGCCTGGACGGGCACGTTCTTGGCGTCGTTGTGGCCGCCGATGAAGTTGTATTTCGGGAACCCGTTCCACTTGGCGGCGGGAGCGGGCGTGCCGGGCGCCAGCAGGGGCGCGAAATCGAACGGAGCGGTCATGGTCGTTTCCTCTTTGGTTGGCCAATTGCTGGGCCAACCAAAGGGGATTCGCAACAGATTTGCTCCGATCAGGCCGTCGCGCGGAACGAATTGGCGTGCGCCATGTCCCAGGCCTTGCGCCAGCGCGGGTTGCTGGTGCCCGATACCAGCTCACCCTCTTCCAGCGCCGGGAAGAGATCGGCGAAGGTCTTGACCTCGCTCGACGAGACACGGCGGGAGATGTGAACCGGCTTGAAATCCGTCGGATGGTCGAGGCCCGCCGCAGCGGTCAGTTCGGCCAGTTCATGCAGCGTGGCGCGGTGGAAGTTCACCACGCGCTCCATCTTGTCGGGCACGACCAGCGCGCGCTGGCGTGTCGGATCCTGTGTCGCGACGCCGGTCGGGCAGCGGTCGGTGTGGCACGACTGCGACTGGATGCAGCCCACGGCGAACATGAAACCGCGCGCGGAGTTGCACCAGTCGGCGCCGAGTGCCATCGCCCGGATGATGTCGAAGGCGGTGATGATCTTGCCGGCGACCCCGATCTTGATGCGATGCCGTGCGCCGATGCCGACCATGGCGTTGTGGACGATGTGCAGACCCTGCCGCATCGGCTTGCCGACATGGTCGAGGAATTCCATCGGCGCCGCGCCAGTGCCGCCTTCCTTGCCGTCGACGACGATGAAGTCGGGATAGATTCCGGTCTCCAGCATCGCCTTGCAGATCGCCATGAATTCCCATTCGTGGCCGACGCAGAGCTTGAAGCCGGCGGGCTTGCCGCCCGACAGGCGGCGCATCTCGGCGATGAACTTCATCATCTCGATCGGCGTGGAGAAGGCGGTGTGGTGCGAGGGCGAGATGCAGTCCTCGCCGACCGGCACGCCGCGCGTCAGCGCGATCTCCTCGCTGACCTTGGGCGCGGGCAGCACGCCGCCATGGCCGGGCTTGGCGCCCTGGCTGAGCTTCAGCTCGACCATCTTGACCTGCGGGTTGGCGGCACCGGCGGCGAACTTCTCGGCCGAGAAGGTGCCGTCGGCGTTGCGGGCGCCGAAATAGCCGGAACCGATCTCCCAGATGATGTCGCCACCGCCCTCGCGGTGATAGGGGCTGTAGCCGCCCTCGCCGGTGTCGTGTGCGAAGCCGCCCAGCTTGGCGCCGCCGTTCAGCGCCCGGATGGCGTTGGCGCTGAGCGCACCGAAGCTCATGGCCGAGATGTTGAAGATCGACGCGGAGTAGGGCTGCGTGCAGTCAGGCCCGCCGATGACGATGCGGAACGGCTCCTTGCTGACCGGCGTGGGCGAGATCGAGTGCGTCATCCACTCGTAGCCCTCCGAGTAGACCTCGTAGTTGGTGCCGAAGGGGCGGACGTCCAGCATCATCTTGGCGCGCTGGTAGACGATGGCGCGGCGGTCGCGCGGGAACGGCAGGCCGTCCTTCTCGCCTTCGAAGAAATACTGCCGCATCTCGGGCCGGATCGCCTCGAAGATGAAGCGCAGGTGCGCGGCGATGGGGTAGTTGCGCAGGATCGCGTGCTTCGTCTGGTAGTAGTCGAAGAAGCCGACGAGGGTTAGGAACAGGGCGATGGCGAAGCCGACGCCGATCCACCACGATTTCGGATCGAAACCCCAGGCGAGGCCCAGCAGGACGGCGAAGAACGTCGCCAGCGTCCAGGTAATGAATCGCGGCGTGAGCGGTAGCGGCATCGATTTCATTCTGTTTCCTCAGGCTTCATTGGCGGGCCGGATGCCCGCCCGCACTCTAGCGCAGTTAACTGCGTTCGAATGACACGCTCTTGACGACGGCATAGACCGGCCGACCGGGGGCCAGGGCCAGGCGGTCGACCGATTTGGCGGTCAGCCGGGCCATCAGGACGGCGCCGTTGCAGTCCAGGCGGATATCGGCCTGCGCGCCGCCCGTCGCCGTGATGGAGGCGATCCGCCCCGCCAGCACGTTGAGCGCGCTGATGTCCTCGGGCGGCCTCAGGCTCAGCATCACGTCGCGGGCGCGGATGTAGGCGCGGACGGGTGCGCCGACGGCGGCGTTGAGGCGCGGGACCTGCAGTTCGCCGGCTACACTCTGCAGCACCGAGAGATGGAAGGTCTCGTCGTGGCGGCTCACGGTCGCATCGAGGACCGCGCCGCCGTCGTTGGCGTCGGCCAGCGGCAGGATGTCGAGCACCGGGCCCACCGCCGTCACCTTGCCTTCGGTCATGATGACCACGGTCGTGGCCAGCCGCGCCACCTCGGCCACCGAATGGCTGACATAGAGGATCGGCACGCCGGCCTCGTCGCGCAGCCGTTCGATGTAGGGAAGGATCTCGGCGCGCCGCGATTCGTCGAGCGAGGCGAGCGGCTCGTCCATCAGCACCAGCCGCGGCCTCGCCAGCAGGGCACGGCCGATCGCGACACGCTGCTTCTCGCCACCCGACAGGGACTCGGGATTACGCTCCAGCAGAGGACCGATGCCCAAAAGCTCGACCACGGCGCCAAGATCGGCCGCCGCCCCGCCGGTGCCGCGCGCGAACCAGTGGCCGTAGAGCAGATTCCGTCGAACGCTGAGATGCGGAAAGAGGCGGCTGTCCTGGAAGACGTAGCCGATGCGCCGCTTGTGGGGCTTCACGAAGACGCCGCTTTCGGTGTCGACGAGCGTCTGTCCGTCGACCGAGACGCGGCCGCGATCGGGACGGATCAGGCCGCCGACGATGCTGACCAGGCTGGTCTTGCCCGAGCCCGAGCGGCCGAACAAAGCCGTCAGGCCGGGCGCGGCGGTGAAACGCGCCTGGAGATGGAAGCTGCCGCGCCTGTGGTCGACGTCGACGTCGAGGCTCATGCCGTCTGCCGCCGTGCGCCGATGCGTTTGGCCAGCAGCTCGGAGCCGAGCAGCGCCAGCATGGAAATCGCGATCGAGACCAGGGTGAGTCGCATCGCGGCGGCGTCGCCGCCCGGGACCTGGGTCAGCGCATAGATCAGGGTTGGCAGTGTCTGCGTCTCGCCGGGGATGTTGGACACGAAGGTGATGGTGGCGCCGAACTCGCCCATCGACTTGGCGAAGGCCAGGATCGCGCCCGCGAGGATGCCGGGCAGGCAGAGCGGCAGGGTGATGGTGGCAAACACCCAGAGACGATTGGCGCCCAGCGTGCCCGCTGCGGCCTCCAGGCGCTGGTCGACCGCCTCGATGGAGAGCCGGATGGCGCGCACCATCAGGGGAAAGCCCATCACCGCGCAGGCCAGCGCCGCGCCGGTCCAGCGAAAGGAGAAGACGATGCCGAACTCCTCGGCCAGGAACGAGCCGATCGGCCCACGCCGGCCGAACGAGAGCAGCAGCAGGTAGCCGGTGACGACCGGCGGCATGATCAGCGGCAGGTGGACCAGCGTGTCGAGCACGCTCTTGCCCCAGAAACGACCGCGCGCCAGCAGCCAGGCGATGGCGATGCCGAGCGGCAGGCTGAAGATCGTCGCTGTCGTGGCGATCAGGAGGCTCAGCCGCACGGCCGTCCATTCTTCCGCAGTCATGTCCTCTTCCCGGTCAGGAAGTCGATATAGTCCGCCGGATATAGCGCTGCGTCCAGAGCCGGCTCGCCGCGGCGAGGCCGCGCCGAAGTGCCACCAGCACGATTACCAGCAGCGAGACGGCCAGCACCTTCTGCGCCGGCCGCGGCACCAGCTCGGGATCGAGATTGGCGGCCAGCACGCGCATCGGATCGATCTTGTTCACCAGCCCGTACCACGACGCCTCGAAGGCGACGGTGATCAGCGTGGCGCCGGCGGCGAGCAGGAAGAGGCCGGCGAAGCTGGCACGAAGCCGCACCGGCAGCAGGCGCCACAGCATCAGCCACGCGAAAAGCCCGGCCGCAAAGGCCGCTTCGCCAATCTTCACCTTGGACTGGATGAAGAAGTGCAGGATCGCCAGGGCGACGGCGGGATAGACCAGCCAGTGCAGGCGCTTCCAGTTGCGCTTCAGCCGCTTCTGCCAGCCATTGGTCGAGGTGATCGCGAGCGCGACGAGCGCGAGCAGGGCCACGAAGCCGATGGTGAGATAGAAGCGCTTCACGATCTCCGTGGCGACGACGACCAGGTCCCACTTCTGGTCGAGCACGTAGATCAGCAGATGCGCGACCGCGTAGAGCGCGGCCGCCACGCCGACGCGCCGCCGGATGTGGATCAGCGGCATCCAGTCGAAGATCGCGCGCGCCGGCGTCAGTGCCAGCGAGACCAGCAGCAGGGCGACCGACCAGTCGCCGGTCGCATGGGTGGCGAGGGTCACGGGGCGCGGATCGAGGTCGCCGGCGTACCAGCGCCAGGCGAGGTCGACGGCGGGCAGGCTGAGGGCGACCAGCGTCGCGAGCCTCAGCCAGGAGATGATACGCTGATTGGACACGCGCGGACCCTAGTCGATGGAACGATCAACGATGGGTCAAAGATACGTCATCGCTGGTTGCCGAACAGGAAGCGGTAGGTGCCGATCGTCGGCGCGGTCTCGACGCCGAAAGGCCGGAGGCGGCGCTGCGTGAACAGGGAGCGTGTCGCCGCGCCGACCGCCGCCACGTCGGTACCCTCGATCAGGGCGACCCATTCGGCCTCCTCTGCCCGGGGGTGATCCATGCTCTTGTCCTGCAGCGGCGCATGGGCCACTTCGAGGTCGTTCTCGCCGACGGCGGCACCCAGCAGTCCGGGACGGGCGATCAACTTCGGCAGGGCCTGCTCGGACAACCATTCCACCAGCGCCTTGCGCCGGCGCGGGTCCGGCACGAAGCGCACCGTCGCCAGGGCGCCGCCGACACCGTGCGTCTGGTCGACCTGGATGCGCAGGGTGAAGCGGCTGAAATGCGTGAATCGCGCCATGACCGCCTGGCTCCAGGGAGTCTGGTTGGCCAGCGTATGGAGGTAGCCGGGCGTGCCCAGGTCGTCGACCGAGTCGCACTCATAGGTCGCGAGATACTTCGGGGCGGCGCGGACCGCGACGTAGCGGCGGGCGCGGTGGAACCCCGGCAGGTTCATGCGCTCGTCGATATGTTCGCGATTGTACCACTCGTTGTAGTCGCGCTCGTCCCGCGCCGAGACCTCGGTCAGCGTGATCAGCATTCCCTTGCCGAGGAGGGCCATGGTCTAATTTGCCTTAGGCGGTTGGAGGGCCTGGGAAACGCAGCACTATAAATGAGACCGTAAGCGAATGCAGCGTGCCGACGCCCGGTCGGTGTGATCGAGGCGCATGATAGCCCAATCAAACGCAGCGGAAGCGGACGTAGTAGTTGATCTCGTCCACCAGGCGCTCGCTGACGATCCTGGGGTTGAGGCTTTTGACCTTGCAGACCTCACGGGTGACGCGGGTCGCGGCTTCCTCGCCGCGGGCGCGCTCGCTTTGCGGGTCGGGATCGATGACGACGGCATCACGGACGATCAGCAGGTCGAACTCGTTGGGCGTGCCGGTGGGGGAGAGATTGGCCTTCATGCGCTTGCCCGCGACGTTGAGGGTGCGGGACGACGTGCCTTCGATCGTCTGCTGATCGTGGCACGCGACCATCGCCAGCGCGGCCAGCGTTGCAGTGAAGAACAGTGCGAGTCGCTGCCGATTCATGTACCCCTCGTCGGGAGAGTATGCCCATCAGCTTGCGATCCGCTTGATCAATGTCAATGCGTGGTCGGCTGGGCAGCAGACGATGGCTGTCGAACGGGAGGGGGACCATGAAGCGGATTTCCGTCGGGCCTGCGGGCAATCGATCCGAACTCTCGTGCGGGCGGCGCGGAATACTCTTCGTCTCGCTGGCGGCGGCGGTGACGGCGGTCGCGCTGCCGGCTCTGGGTCAGACACCGACATCCACGCCGGCGGCGTCCGGGAAGCAGCCCTTTTCGCCGGCCGAGCTCGACCAGATCCTGGCGCCGATCGCGCTCTATGACGACGCACTGCTGTCGCAGGTGCTGATGGCCGCGACCTATCCGCTGGAAGTCGTCGAGGCCTCGCGCTGGCAGCAGGCCAATCCCGCGCTGACGGGCGACGCGGCGGTGAAGGCCGTTGCCGACAAGACGTGGGACGTCAGCGTCAAGTCGCTGGTCGCGTTTCCGACCGTCCTGAAGCAGATGAACGATCGTCTCGACTGGACGCAGAAGCTGGGCGATGCGCTGCTCGGCCAGCAGGAGGATGTCGCGGCCTCGATCCAGCGTCTGCGCGCCAAGGCCGCCGCGGCGGGCACGTTGAAGGCCGGCGCTGGCCCGCAATACACGGTGTCGGCCGAGACGCAGGCGGGTGAGACCGTCTATGCCATCGCGCAAACCAGCCCGCAGGTCGTCTACGTCCCGAGCTACGACCCCAATACTGCTTACGGCACCTGGTCCAATCCTGCCTATCCGCCGACCAGCTGGCCCCTGGGCGGCGCGCTGCTGCGCGGCCTCGTATGGGGCGCAGGCATCGCGGCGGCGGGCGCCCTGTTCGGCGGCTGGCGCTGGGGCTATGGCAGCGGCGGCTGGGGCAACAGCTACACGACCGTGAACGTCAATCGCGCCGTCAACATCGACCGCAACTTCAACCGCAATACGATCGGCACTGGCGATCGCTGGCAGCATCAGGTCGATCACCGGCGCGGCGTCGCCTATCGCGATCCGGCCACGCGCCAGCAGTTCGGCCAGAACCGGCCGGGCGCGGATCAGCGCGAGCAGTTCCGCGGACAGGTGCAGCGTCCCGCCCAGGGACCTGCCGGGGGCCCGGGGGCGAATCGCCCTGGCGGCCCCGGGGGTGGTCCAGGTGGGGGTGCGGGCGTCAATCGCCCTGGCGGCCCAGGCGCCGGTCCGGGCGCGGCCCAGCGTCCGGGCGGCGGCGCGGCCCAGCGTCCCGGCGGCGGCGCTGCCCAGCGCCCCGGCGGTGGCGGCGGTGCCATCGGCGGCGTCAATCGCGGCGGACAGGTCAATCGTGAAGCCCAGCGCGGTCGCGCGCAGCAGCAACGCAGCGGCGGCGGCGGCGCACGTGCCGGCGGTGGTGGGGGCGGACAGCGTGCCGGCGGCGGTGGCGGTGGTGCACGGCCGAGCGGCGGTGGAGGCGGCGGCGGTGGTGCGCGTGGCGGCGGCGGCGGCGGCGGTGGTGGTGGTGGTGGCCAGCGTGGTGGTGGTGGCGGTGGAGGTCGGCGATGACGAGATTGGTTTTCCAGTTCGCCGCAGCGCTCGCTGTGTATGCGAGCCTGGTCGGCATATCCGTTGCGCAAACGCCGGTGCCCGCGCCGTCCCGGACGCAAGCCCAATCACAGGCGCCCGAGTTGAAGGGCTTCCCGACGCCGGACGCAGCGGCCGAGGCGCTCACCGAGGCCATCCGCAAGCAGGACGACAAGGCCATCACCGCCATCCTCGGCGTCGATTGGCACACGCTGATCCCCGGCAGCGACTGGCAGGACGACGAGTTGCGGGACAATTTCCTGAAGGCCTGGGATCAGAGCCACAAGATCATCCAGGAGACGCCCGACAGGGCGCTGGTCGGCGCCGGCACGACGGGCTGGATCTCGCCCCTGCCGATCGTGAAGCAGGGCGACGTGTGGCGCTACGACGTCGATGCCGGCCGCGTTGAGCTGGAAGCGCGTCTCATCGGCCGCAACGAGCTCTCCGTCATCCAGACCCTGCTGGCCATCGTCGACGCGCAACGCGATTACGCGTCGCTCGATCCGATGAAGCTCGGCGTCCCGGTCTACGCGCGCCGTCTGGTGAGTTCCCCGGGTCTCAGGAACGGGCTCTACTGGGAGACCAAGCCGGGCGAGCCCACGAGTCCGCTGGGCCCGATCCTCGCCCGGGCGCAACTGGGAGACATCGAGAAGAACGGCTATTACGGCTACCGATTCCGGCTGCTCTATAGCCAAGGCCCCGACGCGCCGGGCGGCGCGCGCGACTACCTGGTCCGCGACCGCATGCTGGGCGGTTTCGCCGTCATCGCCTGGCCGGTCCATTACGGCGAGACCGGCGTCATGACCTTCATGATCAGCAACGACAGCGACGTCTACGAAAAGGACTTGGGCGAACAGACGCCGCAGCGCGCAGCGGCGATCAACGTCTTCAATCCCGACAGCAGCTGGACCAAGGCCGACATGACGCCGCCCTGAGGCGCAGGCTCATCTGCAACTCGGATCACGACCCTTTGCGCGCCTTCTCTCCGATGACGATGCGTATGGCGGCGTCGGTCGGGCTGGGCGTTTGCGGGCCGTTGAGCGTGCCGCGGAAGCGGCCCCAATTCGCGGGCCAGTCCCCCTTGCTGGCGTTGAAGCCGGCCGCGCCCAGTGCCTCCACAAGGGCCGCAGCGGCCTCGTGCACGCCCGGGTCGCTGCCATCGCGGACGAGCACGACGACGCCGTAGATGCCGGCCACGCCGCCCCACGTCCATGTCTGCGGCAACCATCCGGCCTGAGTGAGATCGGCCAACAGGGTCGCCCCGACGGCGGGCGCGTCCGATATCTGGCCGAGCAGGAAGATCGCCGCTTGCGTGCCGGCATAACTCCGCAGGGTCGCGACGAACGGCGACTGCGGCGGCGCGGCGGGCGTCGCTGCAACGGCTGGCGCGGGGGCGGATGCCGCTTCCGGCCCCGGGGCGGGAGCCTGCATCGACTCCGGTGGCCGCGTGGTCGCATCGCGCACGAGCTGTCCGAGGTCGGCAAAGCGCCTCCGGATCTCGGCGGCGTCGAACAGCGGCGCCCGCACGCTTTCGGGGGCAGGTCTGCTCTCGGTCGCCGCCTGGGTCGCCCGCTCCGTGGCTTCGCGGGCTGCCTTCTCGAATTCGGCCGCCTGCTCCCGCGCCGCGGTAACCTGCTGCTCGATCATCGCCGCCCGATCGCGCGTCGCGGCGATCTCCCGTTCGAGCGTCGCTACCCGCTCGCGCGCCGCCACGGCTTCGCGCTCGCGCTGTGCGGCCTCGTCCTCCATTCCCTTGTATCGGGCGAGGGCGGCCTGCTCGTGGCTGCGTACGGCATTGCCGTAACGAAAGGACAGGAAGGTGGTGATGCCCAGCGCCGTCACGGCGAGGAGAGTGGCGACGAGGCTCGCGATCATGGCCTTGTCCATGATCGACGCCCATCCCCGAAGCTGATCGATGTCCATGTTCACCGGCTGGTTGGAGCGCATGCCATGCCCGTGCCCTTCCCGCACCGGATTAACAATCGGCGAATCGCCGCCATCCGGTGATTTGTCGTGACAAATCGGAGGCGTGGATCCCGGGAAAACCAGTCACCGGCAAATCGTCAGCCGGCACGGCCATGCGCCATTTCGATCAACGCCTTGAACGCGGCCGAGTGATTGCGCTTGCTGGGATAGTAAAGACAGAGCGGTGCCAGTGGCGGCGTCCAGTCCTCCAGGACCCGAACGAGACGTCCCGCCTCTATGTCTTCGCGGACATCGGACTCCATGAAGTAGGCGATGCCGACATGGTCGAGCACCGCGATGCGCGAGAGGCTGGCCTCGTCCAGCGTGATGGGCCCTTGAACGTCGATTTGGACCGGCTGACCGTTCTTTTCGAATTGCCAGCGATGCAGCATGCCATTCGGCAATCGGATGCGGAGGCATGCGTGGCGTAGCAGGTCGGGAGGCACGCGGGGCTTGCTGTTGGCCTTGAAATACTCGGGCGATGCGACCACGGCAAAGCTACGGGGAGGACTGACGGGAATAGCGATCATGTCGCTCGGCACCAGGTCGGCGCTCCTCAGGCCAAGATCGAATCCCTCGGCAACGATGTCCACGATCCGGCCCTCGGTGACGAGATCGATGTGAACTCGCGGATAGCGCCGCAGGAACTTCAAGAGGAGCGGCCCGAGCACCTCCCGCGCACCCGTCGCGAATGCATTGATCCGAAGGGTCCCGGATGGGGTCTCCTGCTGCGAGCGGGCGGCGCCCATCGCATCGTGCAGGGTGCGTACCGCAGGCCCGACTTGATCGACGAAGTTTCGTCCAGCATCCGTCAGGGAAACGCTACGGGTGGTGCGATTGAACAATCGGACGCCGAGTTGGCGCTCCAGCTTGCCGATGACGTTGCTCAGTGCGGTGGTCGACAGGCCAAGTTCCTGCGCCGCTGCCCGGAGCGATCCGCGCCGGGCAATGGCGAGAACGGCATCGAATTCGATCAGACCCTGATTCGCCATTGTCCCGCTTTTCGCAACACCGCATGGCGTTTTGACCCGATTATCGTGAGGGATCGCTGTCTCTAAATCAATCTCGTCACTTCAAGGAGACGAGCGATGTCGATCGAACTACCCAAACCCATAGCCGACTATGTTGAGGCCAACGCGCAGCTGGATGTCGACGGCATGCTGAAGCCTTTCGCCGGCGATGCGGTCATCGTGGACAACGGAAAATGTCAGGAGGGCCACGCCGAGCTGCGAAGCTTGTTCGAAGACGAGGTGGTTGCGGTCAAGGCGATCTTCACGCCGGATGCCGTTCGCCACGAGAACGGTCAGGTCGTGGTCGAAGGCCCTGCCCATGGCGACTTCAAGGGCAGCCCGATTCGCTTCACCTACCGGTTCACGCTCGAACACGACGCGATCAAAGCCTTGGAGATCACGATATGACCATCCAGGCTGATCCGACCGAGTTCGCGGGAAAGCGCGTGCTCGTCAGCGGCGGCACCAAGGGTCTGGGCCGCGCCACCGTCGACCGCTTCCGGGCCGGCGGCGCCCGGGTGATCACGGCCGCTCGGGGGCACGCGGAGCCCATCGACGGCGTCGAATTCGTGCAAGCGGACCTGACGACGGCCGAGGGAGGGGAGATCCTGGCCGAAGCCGCGCGTGAGCACATGGGCGGCGTCGACATCCTCGCCCATGTGATTGGCGGCTCGTCGTCGCCGGGCGGCGGCTTTGTCGCCCTGACGGACGATCACTGGTTCGACGAACTGAACCTGAATCTTCTGGCAACAGTTCGCCTTGATCGTCTCTTGGTTCCGCAGATGATCGAACGCAGCGCTGGCACGGTGGTGCACGTCACTTCCATCCAGTCGGTCCTGCCTCTCCCCGAGTCAACTACGGCCTACGCAGCCGCCAAGGCTGCGCTCAGAACCTACAGCAAGGCTCTCTCCAAGGAGCTGGGGCCGAAGGGCGTGCGGGTCAATGTCGTCTCCCCCGGCTGGATCATGACCGAGTCGTCCGTCGACCTGCTGAAGCGTCTGCAGGCCGCCAATGGCGGGACGATCGAGGACGCGCGGCAAGTCGTTCTCGACGGGCTGGGCGGAATCCCGATCGGTCGTGCAGCCGAGCCCCATGAGGTTGCCGACCTGATCGCCTACCTTGCCTCTGATCGCGCTGCTGCGATCCACGGTGCCGAGTTCGTCATCGACGGGGGCACTGTTCGAACCGTCTGAAGACTCGCCCCGACATTTGCCCTTCGTGGCGGACCTCGGGAAGCGGCTCCGGGTTGCAAATGGCAGCGGGCGGGATTCGAACCCACAGCTGGCAAGAGCGTTGATTCATCCCGCAGTCGCTACCGCTTGGTCTATGCTCCCGGCAATTCGGGAGGAACAACCATGAAAATCGCCAGGATCGAGGACCTTCACTGCGACGCCGGCTGGCGCGACTTCTCCTTTCTCAAGATCACGACCGACGACGGGCTGGTCGGCTGGTCGGAATACAACGAGGGTTACGGCAGCGCGGGCCTCACGGCCGTGATCCGGCGCATGGCGCAGGGGCTGATCGGCCAGGACCCGCGCCCCATCGAGCGCATCATGTCGACGATCTATGCCATCACCCGCCAGGCACCGGGCGGCATGAACCAGCAGGCGATGGCGGCGATCGAGAACGCCCTGATCGACGTCAAGGCCAAGGCGCTGGGCATCCCCGTCTGCGAGATGTTCGGTGGGCCGGTGCGCGACCGGCTGCCGCTCTACTGGTCGCATTGCGGCAGCTACCGGTTCCGCAATGCCGAGGTGATGGGCGTCGAGCCGGTGCGCTCGCTCGACGACCTGGTGAAGCTCGGCAAGCACGTGAAGGAGCGCGGCTTCAAGGCGCTGAAGACCAACATCTTCCGCTTCGATCTCGATCCGCCGAACATGTACCAGCCGGGCTTCGGGCGCAGCCCCGGCGGGCCGGAACTCAATGCCGATGGCGCCGTGCTGGGGGCGATCTCCGACGGGCTGGCCGCCTTCCGCCAGGGCGCCGGCCACGAGATGGGCATCCTTCTCGACACCAACTTCAACTTCAAGACCGAGGGCTACATCAAGGTCGCGCGCGCCTGCGAGCCCTACAATCTCTTCTGGATGGAAATCGATTCGTACGATCCCGAGGGGCTGCGCCTGATCCGCGACCGCGCGTCCATGCCCATCGCCTCCTGCGAATCGCTGTTCGGCCGCCGCCAGTTCCGACCGTTCTTCGAGAACCGCTCGATAGATGTGTCGATCATCGACGTGCCGTGGAACGGGCTCGCGGAATCGCTGAAGATCGCCTCGATGGCCGAGGCCTACGAGATCAACTGCGCGCCGCACAATTTCTACGGCCACATGTCGACCCTGATGAGCGCCCATCTGTGCGCTGCCATGCCCAACTTCCGCATCATGGAAATCGATATCGACGACGTGCCGTGGAAGGACGATCTGGTGACTCACCCGCCGGTGATCCAGAATGGCGAACTGATCGTGCCCACCCGGCCCGGCTGGGGCGCCGACATCAACGAGGAAGCGGTCAAGGCGCATCCGCCGAAGAACCCGCATCCCTGAGAGGAAGAGACAATCCCATGGTCTACGAGTTTCGCACCTACACGCTGGCGCCCGGCAAGATGCCGGAATACCTCAAGGCCGCCGAGACGATCGGCCGTCCGGCGCGCGGCAACAACTATGGCGTCAACCACGGCTACTGGACGTCGGAGTTCGGCGCGCTGAACCAGATCTGGCATCTGTGGAAGTACGACAGCTACGAGGAGCGCACGCGCCTGCGCACCGAACTGCAGAAGAACAAGGACTGGACCGAGAAGTACATTCCGATCGTGCGGACCTGCGTGGTCCGCCAGGACCTGCGCCTGATGAACACCGTGGTCGACATCAAGCCGGACGATGGCACCACCGGCAACATCTACGAACTGCGCATCTACCGTTGCGGCCTCGGCGGCGCGGTGCAGTACGGCAAGGACTTCAAGGAAGTCCAGGCGGCGCGCGAGAAGTACTCGCCGATCTGGGGCGCCTGGACCGGCGAGTTCCCGCAGCCCAACGAGTGGATCCATCTCTGGCGCTACAAGAACCTGCAGGAGCGCTTCGAGGCCCGCGCCGCGGCCATGAAGGATCCGGCGTGGCAGGCCTATCTCGCCAAGGGTCCGGCCAAACTGCAGGAGATGCACTCCACTCTGCTGCTGCCGACCAACTACTCGCCGCTGAAGTAGCAACCGCTTCTTTGTCATCCTGAGCGCAGCGAAGGATCCTTCGCCTGCGGCTCAGGATGACAATTTTTTTGAGACTGTGAGTACCGCGCATGGACGTGTTCGACGATGTCAGCCTTTCGTTGATGAAGTTCGGCGTCGGCCAGCCGGTGCCTCGCAAGGAAGATCCAACCCTCCTGCGCGGCGAGGGCCGCTATTCGGACGACGTCAATCTCGCGGGGCAGGCCCATGCCGTGATGGTGCGCAGCCCGGTCGCGCACGGCGTGCTCCGAGGCATCGATATCAAGAACGCATCCGCCATGCCCGGCGTGCTCGCCATCCTCACCGCGGCCGACCTCGACGCGGCTGGATTCGGCCCACTGCGCTGCCCGATGAACCTCCCGCAGCGCGACGGCTCGCCGATGAAGACGCCGCCGCGTCCGTCGCTCGCCGTCGGCAAGGTGCGCTATGTCGGCGAGGCGGTGGCCTGCGTCGTGGCCGAGACGGCCGTACAGGCCAAGGATGCGGCGGAGGCGGTCGAACTCGACATCGAAGCGCTGCCTGCCGTCACCGCGCCGCACGAAGCGCTGAAGCCCGGCGCGCCGCAGATTCACGACGAGGCGCCCTCCAATCTCGTGCTCGACTTCCACTATGGCGATGCAGAGGCGGTAAAGAAGGCCTTCGCGGACGCAGCCCACGTGACCCGCCTCGAGATCGTCTCCAACCGCATCGCCGTCAGCGCCATGGAGCCGCGTTCGGCGATCGGCTCCTACGATCCGGCTACGGAGCGCTGGACGCTGCATCTCGGTTGCCAGGGCGTCATGGGCATCCGCGGCACACTGGCCAAGGACGTGCTCAAGGTGACGCCGGACAAGGTCCACGTGCTGACCGGTAACGTCGGCGGCTCCTTCGGGATGAAGTCGCAGGTCTATCCGGAGTATGGCCCGCTGCTGCTGGCTTCCAAGAAGCTCGGCCGGCCGGTGAAATGGACCGACGAGCGCTCCGAAAGCTTCCTCAGCGACCATGCCGGCCGCGATCACCAGCGCGTGGCCGAACTCGCCCTCGACAAGGACGGCCGTTTCCTCGCCGTCCGCCTGTCGGGCACGGCAAACGCAGGCGCCTATATCTATCCGCCGATGCCGGCGACCACGAATGCGGTGAAGAACGTCATCGACGTCTACCGCACACCCGCGATGGAGGTGAACTCCAAGGTGGTCTTCACCAACACGACGCCGGTCGCGGCCTATCGCGGCGCCGGTCGGCCCGAGGGCAACTACTTCATGGAGCGCCTGATCGATACGGCGGCGCGCGAACTCGCGATCGACCCGGCCGACCTGCGGCGGCGCAACCACATCGCGCCCGACCAGATGCCCTACAAGGCACCGTCGGGCATGAACTACGATTCCGGCGAGTTCACCGCGGTGCTCGACAAGGCGCTGAAGGCGGCCGATTGGGAGGGCTTCGCGGCCCGCAAGGCCGAAAGCGCGGCGCGCAACAAGCTGCGCGGCCGGGGCATCGGCTCCTATCTCGAGGTCACCGGCCCTCCCAGCAAGGAGTATGGCGGCATCCGCTTCGAGGAAGACGGCACCGTCACCATGCTGAGTGGCACACTCGATTATGGCCAGGGCCATGCGACGCCCTTCGCCCAGGTGCTGGCGGCGCATGTCGGTATTCCGTTCGAGCGCTTGCGGCTGCTCCAGGGCGACTCCGACCAACTCAAGGTCGGTGGCGGCACCGGCGGCTCGCGTTCGGCGCTGGTCGCCTCGCAGGCCTTTCTGGAGGCCGGCGACAAGCTGATCGAGCAAGGCAAGCAGATCGCCGCCCATGTCCTCGAAGCCTCGGCCGTCGATATCGAATTCGCGCACGGCCGTTTCACGATTGCCGGCACGGACCGCAGCATCGGGATCCTCGAACTCGCCGACCGGATTCGCGGTGGCCTGACATTGCCGGCCGACCTGCCCCAGTCGCTCGACGTCAGCCACATCTCGGACAATCCGCCGTTTTCATTCCCCAACGGCTGCCATATCGCCGAAGTCGAGATCGACCGCGACACCGGTCATATCGATGTCGTGCGCTACTTCATGGTCAACGACTTCGGCACGGTCATCAATCCGATGCTGGTCGCGGGCCAGGCGCATGGCGGGGTGCTGCAGGGAATCGGCCAGGCGCTGATGGAACATACGATCTACGACCCGCAAGGCCAGCCGGTCACGGGCAGCTACATGGACTATGCCCTGCCGCGTGCCGAGCACGCGCCGGACATGTCGATCGAGAGCCACGCCGTGCCCTGCAAGACCAATCGCATGGGCATCAAGGGCTGCGGCGAGGCGGGCTGTGCCGGCGCGCTGCCGTCGGTCATGAACGCGATCGTCGATGCGCTGGGCGGCAAGCACATCGACATGCCGGCCACGCCCGAGAAGGTCTGGCGCGCGATCAACGCGGGTTAAAGACGAAGCGGATCAATGGAGCGCGCCACTCCAGTGGCGCTCAAGCGTCGTCGACGAGCGTGAGAAGAGC
>JAESFZ010000185.1_pt1 | contig 86241 bp, 84 predicted proteins | sample 9269561 | NCBI WGS metagenome assembly JAESFZ01 (sample SAMN14515552, study PRJNA621657) | algae metagenome | isolation source: Tildeniella nuda ZEHNDER 1965/U140 and co-occurring heterotrophs from wet... | place: Switzerland: Stansstaad, Zurih | collected 1965-01-01 | reverse complement strand
TTCGGCAAGGGCGCGATCCAGGGGGTGGCGGGGCCGGAGTCGGCGAACAACGCGGCGGCGCAGTGCGCGTTCATCCCGACGCTGACGCTGGGGATTCCGGGCAGCGGCACCATGGCGCTGATGCTGGGGGCGCTGACGATCCAGGGCATTGCGCCGGGGCCGCAGGTGATGACGCAGCGCCCGGACCTGTTCTGGGGGCTGATCGCGAGCATGTGGATAGGCAATGCCATGCTGGTCATTTTGAATCTGCCGCTGATCGGGCTGTGGGTGCGGCTGTTGCGGGTGCCGTACCGCTATCTGTTCCCGGCGATCCTGACGTTCATGGCGATCGGGGTGTACAGCGTGAACAACCTGGATCTGGACCTGTACATGACCATCTTCTTCGGGCTGATGGGCTATCTGTTCATGAAATTGAAGTGCGAGCCGGCGCCGCTGATCCTGGCGTTCGTGCTGGGGCCGCTGATGGAGGAGAACCTGAGGCGGGCGCTGCTGATCTCGCGCGGGGATCCGACAGTGTTCTTCACGCGGCCGATCAGCGCAGCCTTCCTAGTTGTGGCCGCGCTGCTGCTGGTGGTCATGATATTACCGGCGGTGCGCAAGAAGCGCGAACAGGTGCTGGTCGAAGAACCTTGAGATGCTGCCCGGCAACTGCGGTTGCCGGGATTCTCCACGCGCGTGAATTCCGGATTGCTGCGTGCCATTTACCGGAAATTCACGCGCATCGGGGATGTGTCGCGATTGGACGCTGCGGGCTGAGACGGTCATGAGACCCAGAAGCGGTACCTCGGATAATGGTCTAACATGGCGGCTGGCATGGCCGGACGCATGCCCCGAGGTGAGGTGAAGGAAAGGCGAATGACGCGCGGCACCCTGCGGCTGCCGCGCCCGACCGGATTGCGATGCGCGTATTAATAGTCGAAGACGACAAGCTTCTGGGAGACGGGCTGACGCGCTACCTGCAGCAGGCGGGGTATGTGGTCGATGTTTCCACCAACGGCACCCAGGCCGATACGCTGCTTGGACAGGAAGAATACGACCTGGTCATTCTCGATATTGGTCTTCCCGGGATGGACGGTTTCGAGGTGCTGCGCCGCATGCGTCGGCGCAAGCGTTATGTGCCGGTGCTCGTGCTGACTGCGCGCGATACCCTCGATGACCGCGTGCGGGGGCTGGATCTGGGGGCTGACGATTACCTGGTCAAGCCGTTTGCCCTGCTCGAACTCGAGGCCAGGGTGCGTGCCGTCACGCGTCGCGGGCAGACGGTCAACGGCACGCCGCTGACCTATGGCGCGCTGGTGCTCGATACCGGCGCGCGGCGCGCTTGGCTGCAGCAGAAGCCGCTCAAATTGACCGCGCGCGAGTGGGGCGTGCTCGAATTCCTGATCCTGCGCGCCGGAAAAATGGTCAACAAGGACCAGATCGTCGCCGCGGTGAGCCAGTGGGACGCCGAAATCAGCCATAATGCAGTCGAGGTCTACATTTCCCGGCTGCGTTCCAAACTCGAACCGGCCGGCATAAGGATTCATGCTGTGCGCGGATTCGGGTACTACCTTGACAAGCAAGGCGACGGCAACAGTTAGCATACGCCGGCTGTTGTTCCGCTGGCTGCTGTTTCTGATGCTGCTGCTGCTGGTGGCAATGGCGATCATCGGCTATCCCATCGCGCTGTATCCGGCGCGCGCGGCATATGACTGGGCGTTGATGGATGCGGCCTTGTCATTGTCGAGGCTGGTGACCACCAAGAGGGGACGTGCCGGCGTGGAATTGCTGCCGCCTGCCGACATTCTGCTGCGCACCGACCATTTTGACCGGATTTATTATTCGGTGCATGACGCCAGCGGCAAGTTCATCGCCGGCGACGCCCACCTTACTCCCCCGCCCCTCAAGCTGTTGTCTGCCGGCGAACTGCTCTACGACAGTTCGCTCAACGACGAGTCGATACGCGTCGCGGCGCTGCTGGTGACGGAACAGAACTCATCCATCATCGTTCAGGTCGCGGAAACCACGGTGAAGCGCCACATGCTGGTGCGCCAGATTTTCACCGGCGTGATCTTTATCGTGGTGCTGCTGGTGTCGTCGGTCATCATCCTGGTGTGGTTCGGCGTCGCCAAGGGACTGGAGCCGCTGCAGCGGCTGCGCGAGGAGCTCGAGGCAAGGTCCTTGCGGGATTTGCGCCCGGTGCCGGAGGCCCATGCGCCGGAGGAGGTGCAGCCGGTGGTGCGGGCGCTGAACAACCTGCTGGAGCAGTTGAACACTGCCCTCATGACGCAGCAGCAGTTCGTGGCCAACGCCGCGCACCAGTTGCGCACGCCGCTGGCGGGCCTGCGCATGCAGGTCGAGTACGCCCTGCGCCAGAGCGATCCTGCGGAGTGGCTGCGTGCCCTGCAGTCGCTGGGGCCGGCAACCGAGCGCACCGTGCGCCTTGCCAATCAGCTGCTGACCCTGGCCAGGGCCGAGGTCGGCGCGAACCAGCTGGATTCGATGCGCCCGCTGGATTTGGGCGATGTCGTGGAGGAAGTGGTCGGACGGTGGATGCCGCGCGCCATCGCCGGCGATATCGACCTGGGACTGGAGTTGCGGCACGTAATGATAAATGGCGATGCCCTGCTTGTCGGCGAACTGCTTTCCAATCTGATGGACAATGCGCTGCGTTATACCTCGGCGGGCGGCCGCATCACCGTGCGCTTGTCAGCTCAGGGTGGCGAGGCAGTGCTGGAAGTCGAGGATGACGGCGTTGGCATACCCGAGGCCGACCGGGAAAAAGTGCTGAAGCGCTTCCATCGTGTCGACGGCGCGTCGGGTGAGGGCTGCGGGCTGGGGCTGGCCATCGTGCAGGAAATTTCCCATTTGCACGGTGGCAGGGTGGAGATCAGGGCGGCATCCTGCGGGCGCGGGACGCGGGTGATCGTGCATTTGCCGCTTGCCGAAGATGGCGCAGACACAAAAATAGCCGCGCGGTGAGCGCCCGCGCGGCTACTAGTTTGTGAGGCGGAAGCGGGGTGGCCCTTATTCCGCCTTGATGCCGGCTTCCTTGATGACCTTGACCCAGTTGCTGTAGTCCTTGCGGATGCGTTCCCCGAATTTTGCCGGCGTGCCGCCCGAGGCCACCATGCCCTGCTTGTCAAGGTTGGCTTTCATGTCGGCGCCCTGCAGCATCCTGTTTACCGTGGCATTGAGCTGGTCGATGATGGGTTGCGGCGTTCCTTTCGGCGCCATCACCCCGAACCAAAGTTCCACTTCATAGCCCGGCAGGGCTTCAGCCATGGTCGGCACATTGGGCAGCGAATACCAGCGCTTGGCCGTGGTTACCGCCAGCGGCCGCAACCGGCCGGTTTCAAAATGCGGCACGGTGGGCAACAGGCTGCCCACGATCAGCTGGCACTGGCCCGAAAGCAGGTCGGTCATGGCCGCGCCCGTGCTTTTATACGGCACATGGACCATTTTGATCTTGGCCATGCTGGCCATGAGCTCGGTTGCGAGGTGGGTGAGCCCGCCTATGCCGCTGGAAGCGTAGACCATCTGCCCGGGCTTGGAGCGGGCCAGCGCCAGCAACTCCTTGGTGGTCTTAGACGGCAGCGACGGGTGTACCGAAAGCACGAACGGCGTGAACCCCACCTCCGCTACTGGCACGATGTTGTTAATGGGATCGAATGCGGGCTGGTGGGTGGCCGAGGTGGCGGAAAAGCTGCCAGACATGATCATGATGGTATAGCCGTCGGGCACGGACTTCGCGGTCATTTCCATGCCGATCAGGCCGCCGGCGCCACCGCGGTTGTCCACCACGAACTGCTGCTTGAGGAGTTCGGTGAACTTTGCTGAAACCTGGCGCGCGGTCAGATCGCTGCCGCCACCCGGCGCAAACGGCACGATGACACGGACCGGCTTGGCCGGATAATTCTGCGCCTGCGACAGCGCCGGAAGCGTGGCCAGGGTTGCTGCGGCAATCGCGCATGCAGCCAGATGTTTTATGGTGATGTCCATCTTGATCCTCCTTGGGTGATTGGCTGTGAAACAGGCGACCGCATTATCTGTGCGGCATCGCCATTGCGACAGCATGACAGCGCCAGTAACTGCCCATGCCGTGCGCATAATCATTGCGCATGCATTGTTGCATGCAGCGCACCGCGGTGTAAATGCAATGACGGGGCGCGCAAGCGGCGGCGCAGTGGGACTCAGAACAGGTAGCGCAAGCCCAGGTGCAGGCCCTGCCGCCGGTTCATTTCCCCGGCCGCAATGCCGTAATTCAACGCCCAGTCCTGGTTCAGCCAGTGATGGCCGGTGAGACTGAACTGGCGGCTGTCATCCAGTGGCAGGCCGCGGATCGCCAGCTCATCCGGGTGCCTGCCGGAAGAAAATCCCAGTCCCAGGCTGTTGCGCGCACCATAGAGATAATTCAGCTGCAGGCGGTAGTTCATCCCGCCGTTTGCCGCAGCGTGCCAGGGCGGCGGATTGGCTGCGCCGGAGATAATTTCCGGGGCATGGGGTTGATAGGCGGGCATGGCGGCGCCCGGGGCGCCGGCAGCGGTGTCGCGCACGTCGTAGCGCAAACCCAGGCTGAGTTCCCATCCGGTCGACAGCACGGCCTGCAACTGGCCGGAAAGCGAGTGCAGCGACCCTTGGCCTGCTGCACGCGTGATGCCGGTTTGAATCTGCGCGGACCATATCGGCGTAAGCCTGGCGTGCAGGCCGTAGAAGGTTTCGCCGGCAAGCAATCCACCGCGCATTGCGCTGCGTGAGCCCGAGTAATAAAAAACCTCGCGCTCTACCGCTTCCACCCTGTCGAGCGTGCCGTAAAGTGTCTGCGGCAGCAGCAGGCCCTGGCCAAAGAACCTTCTGGCTGCCGATGGTGGCCTCAGTCCAGTTACATTCATGGCGTCGCCTGGCTCGAACAGCCGGACCGCATAGCCTGAGGCAGGGAACCCGGATGACGCGCTGCGCGCCTTCAGCCCGTTGCTGGATCCCAGTGCGGTGCCGGTGCCAAGGCACAGGCAGACAGCCATGGCAGACAGTGGCAAGACACTACGGGCTACGACAATTTTCCTGGGCTCAGGGGGATGCATGTGATTTTCCTGCCTGGATCAGGCTGTCATAAAGAGTCGGCGCAGCACGGCCAGTTTCATGTTCAGTCTAGCGAATTCTCCATGTCTGCGCAGCATGGCATGGCATTGCGGCGGCCGTCAGGCAGTAATGCTCAGCACATCCACGATCGCACCAACTTCAGGCATGTTGCGCTGCACACGCACCAGCAGCTTGCGCCAGCGCCGGCAGCAAAAGCCGGGATTATCATATCTATCTGATAATTAAAGATAAATCTACTGGCATGACGGTTGCTAAGCATAGCGCCAGGACCATCAACAATGACGGTAGCAGGCCGCGATGACAGCCTGTTGCGGAGGGAATCCATGAGTCTGGCCCGGGTAATTGCAACGTTGGTGAATACAGGCCTGCAGGAGGGCACGCTCCAGGATGACGAGGCACGCGATCTTTCCGAGCAGGATGCCTACGAACTGCTTTCAGCCATTCTCGACGGCGGTGTTTCCGAACTGGAGCTGGGGGCCGCGCTGGCTCTGCTGCGCTGCCGCCGTATTGCGCTGCCCGAGCTGCTCGGTTTTCACAGCGCGCTGATCGAGCGCTGCTATCGGCTCAGTCTGCCATACGCAGCGGCACGCCCCGTGGTGCTGTCGAGTTATGGCGGCGCGCGATCACAGCCCAATCTGCTGCCGTTGCTGGCGTTGCTGCTGCAGCATCTGGGTGTGCCGGTGCTGGTGCATGGCGCGCTCAACGGCAGCGGGCGCGTGGCATCGGCTTATATATTCCGTGAACTGGGCGTGATGCCCTGCGCCAATCTGGCGCAGGCACAGGCGCAGCTCGAACAGCACAAGATTGCGTTCGTGCCGACGGCGGTGCTGGCGCCGGGGCTGGCCGAACTGCTGTCGCTGCGCGGCCGCCTGGGTTTCGACAACATCGCCACGACCATGGTGAAGTTGCTGGATCCGTTTGACCAGGAATCGCTGCTGGTGGTTTCCGGCGATGACAACGCACAGCAGGAACTGCTGCGGAGCTTCCTGCAGCTGCGGGGCAGCAATGCGCTGCTGCTCGAGGGCACGGAAGGCGAATCGTTTGCCAATCCGCAGCGCCGCCCCGAGCTGCACTATTTCCGCAACGGCGAGCCCCAACTGCTGTTCGAAGCCGAAGCCTTCCCGCTCAAGAATTTCGCTTTTCTGCCGCAGGCCGTGGATGCGGCCAGTACCGCGCTGTGGATCAGACGCGTGCTCGGCGGCGAAGCGCCGCTGCCGCTGCCGCTGGTGAACCAGATCGCGTGCTGCCTGTACGGCGCGGGCTATACCCAGGACATGAATCAGGCCAAGGCCATTGTTGCCGTCGAAACCGGCAGCCTGATCGCGGCATAAACCATGCGCATGAACTGGTCTTTGAACGCCCGCCGGATGCGGCAGCGGCCCGTTGTTCGCACGCGTTGTGCTAGAATTCCCGGCTTCAGCAATTAAAAAAAGGAGAGGACGCATGGGTGCATTATTCCAATCGCTGGGAAAAACCATCATTGCGGGATTTGTCGTTCTGGCTGTGATCATTTTCGCTGCGGGTGGCGCTGCCAAGTTCGGCGAGCACACCTGGTGGACCTTCGTCTTCCGCTGGCTGCACGTGATGTCGGGCGTGATGTGGATAGGCCTGCTGTGGTATTTCAACTTCGTGCAGACGCCTTCCATGCCGAAGATTCCCGATGAACATAAACCCGCAATCGGCAAGGTGATCGCGCCGGCAGCGCTGTTCTGGTTCCGCTGGGCGGCACTTGCCACCGTCGTCACCGGCCTGATCGTCGCCGGCATGAGCGGCTACCTGGGCGCGGCGCTGACGCTGACCAAGGGCGTGCATGCCATCGGCCTCGGCATGTGGCTGGGCCTGATCATGGCGTTCAACGTGTGGTTCATCATCTGGCCAAATCAGAAAAAGGCGCTGGGCATCGTGCAGGTTTCTGCCGAGGAAAAGGCCGCTGCGGCCAAGCTCGCCGGCATGACCTCGCGCATCAACACCATGCTCTCCATCCCCATGCTGTTCTGCATGGTGGCGCAGCAGAATGCCGGCCTGTAAGCGGTAGCATTGGCCTGACGCTGCCGGCAGCAGCGCGGGACAAAAGCATGGCAAAAAAACGCACGGGAGACCCCGTGCGTTTTTTATTTTGGCGGCGGCGCCTGCATCAGGCCGTCGATCTTTGCGCCGGGCTTGATGCCGCGCTTGCTGAACCAGCCCCGATTGGCCTCAAGCGCATACTTCGCCGGCCCGGCAGCGGTATGGGCGTTGCGCGTATGCGGTTCCATGTCGGCGATGTTGATGATGGCGCCGCTGGCATCAAGGAAGGCTACAGACAGCGGAATGTGGGTATTCATCATCCACATGCCGTGAAGTGCGATTTCCGGAAATACGAACAGCATGCCGCGGCTCTCGGGCAGCATGCGCCTGTGCATCAGCCCCTGCGCGCGGTCGGCATCGGTGCGCGCGACTTCGACCGTGAGCTTGTGCCCGTTTACGGACAGCACGATTTCCGGCATTTCCGCGCGCCCCGCAATGGCGAACAGGCAGAGTGCGGCGGCGAGCAGGTTTTTCAGATATCGGGGTTGCATTTTCATTGCTCTGAATTCATGCGACGCCGGCCAGCCAGCCGCTGATGGCCTGCAGTATGGCATCGACTTCGCCGACAGGCGGCAGCAGGGTCAGTTCGACCGCGGGGTGGCGTTCGCGCAGGCTCTGCAGCAATTGCGGCAGATCATGCTTGAGATGCCCGCCTTGCGCCATGAACAGCGGCGCGATGGTGATGGCGGTGCAGCCGGCGCCGGCGAGTTTTTCCAGGGTTGCCGGCAGCGCAGGCTGCATCAGTTCGAGAAATGCGAGTTCGACTGCGAGATCGGTGCGCCGGGCTGCGACCTGGCGCTGTATGGTCCGGAACGGCGTCGCCCACTCGGGATCGCGCGCGCCGTGGGCAAACAGCACGAGGGCGGAGCGCGGCTTGGCCATACTTAAATACGGAATGATGAATGATGAATGATGAATGCGTATGCCCTGCACGGGAGACGCAGATCGCAGTTCATCATTCTGCATTTATCATTCATCATCAGCCTTTTCCGGTGCTGCCGAATCCGCCTGCGCCGCGGCTGCTGGCCGCGAATTCATCGACCACATTGAACCCGACCTGAACCACCGGTACGACCACGAGTTGCGCCAGCCGTTCCATGGGGTTGAGCACGAAAGGCGCATTGCCGCGGTTCCAAGTCGAGATGAAGATCTGACCCTGGTAGTCGGAGTCGATCAGGCCGACCAGGTTGCCGAGCACGATGCCGTGCTTGTGGCCCAACCCCGAACGCGGCAGCACCACCGCGGCCAGTCCGGGATCGGCAAGGTGAATGGCGATGCCCGCGGGCACCAGCTCGGTCTGTCCCGGCTGCAGGGTGAGCGGCGCGTCTATGCAGGCGCGCAGATCCAGTCCGGCGGAACCGGCTGTTGCATATCCGGGCAACTGGTCGCGCAGGCGCGCGTCGAGGATTCTGACGTCGATTTTTTTCATGTCATGGGCTTGCCCGCTGCTGCGCACAAGTCACGCCGGGAAACGCAAACCTGGCTCTGCGGCGAATGCGGATTCTTTGCGCGTCGGCGTTATTGCGGTTCAGGATTTTCGTTTTTTCTTCGAGTTGTAGAGATTGGCAATATGGGCGACGAGCTGGCGCGCGAGCGCCTGCTTGGGTGCGCGTGCCAGCGGGTGCGCGCCCCTGTCGTCGAACAGGGTCAGTTCGTTGTCATCGGCGCCGATCGCATGCTGGGCGAGGTTGGCGGCCAGCAGCGGCAGTTTTTTGCGGCGGCGCTTGGCTTCTGCATATTCGTGCAGCTTCTCGCTTTCTGCAGCGAAACCGACGCAGAACGGCGGTTTGGGCAGGGCAGCGACGTAAGCGAGGATATCGGGGTTGGGGGCGAGCTCCAGTCTGAGGTGGGCGCTGGTTTTCTTGATTTTCTGCCTGCTCGGACTGACCGCATGGTAATCGGCGACCGCGGCGACGCTGATGAAGATATCGGCGTTTGCGACATGTTTCTTTACGGCCGCGAACATGTCGCGCGCGCCGACCACGTCAATGCGGCGGGCCTGTGCCGGCGCCACGAGGCTGGTGGGGCCGGATATCAGCGTGACTTCGGCGCCGCCCTCAATCGCCGCCTGCGCCACGGCATAACCCATCTTGCCCGAACTGCGGTTGGTGATGCCGCGCACCGCGTCTATGGCTTCGAAGGTCGGCCCGGCGGTAATCAGCACGCGTGCGCCCTTGAGGATTTTCGGCGCCAGAAACGCGGCTACGGCAGTGGCGATTTCCTGTGCTTCGAGCATGCGGCCCATGCCGGTTTCGCCGCAGGCCTGATCGCCGCTCGCCGGGCCGAGTATAGCGACGCCGTCGCGCCTGAGCTGCGCCACGTTGCGCTGTGTCGCGGGGTTGTCCCACATCTGGCGGTTCATCGCCGGCGCCACCAGCAGCGGGCATTCGCGCGCGATGCACAGCGTGGCGAGCAGATCGTCGGCCAGGCCGTGCACGAGCTTGGCCATGAAATCTGCCGTTGCCGGTGCGATCACGATGGCATCCCTGTCGCGCGACAGCTCGATATGACTCATGCCGTTGGCAATGCGCGTGTCCCACATGCTGGTGAACACCGGCCTGCCGGAAAGCGCCTGCATGGTGGCGGGGGTGATGAAACCGCACGCGGCCTCGGTCATTACCACCTGCACTTCGATACCGTCCTGGGCAAGCGCGCGCACCAGCTCCGCAGCCTTGTATGCCGCGATGCCGCCGGTGATGCCAAGCAGAACTTTTTTGCTTTTAGTATCAGTCACGTAGCGCTTTCTCTGGACTCAAGCCGAGAGTTTAACTGCAAAGGCGGGCGGCGGTAAATGGCATCCGCGGGTGCGTGTCGGCGTAAACGATGGGCACGGACGGGCCGTTATCCGGGCTGTAGGCTGCTGTTCGACAATTCACACTTCCGATTTCCGGAGCGACATGGCGATTACCGACTGGCCCGCAGACGACAGGCCGCGTGAAAAGCTGCTGAGCAAGGGCGCGGAAAGCCTGTCCGATGCCGAACTGGTGGCGATTTTTCTGCGCACCGGCATCCGCGGCAAGAGCGCGGTCGATCTCGCACGCGAAGCCCTGCGGCGCTGTGGTTCGCTGTCTGCGCTGTGCGGCGCGAGCGGCCGGGAGTTGTGCGCGCTGCCGGGGCTGGGCGCGGCCAAGTATGCGCAACTGCAGGCGGTGCTGGAAATGGCGCGGCGCGCACTGCGCGAAAAAATCGACAATGGCGCAGCGCTCAGTTCGCCGCATGCGGTGCGCGATTATCTGCGGCTCAGGCTGCAGGGCCGGCCGCACGAGGTCTTTGCCGGTGTTTTTCTCGACGCGCAGAACCGGGTGCTGGCGGTGGAGGAACTGTTCCGCGGCACGCTCACCCAGACCAGCGTCTACCCGCGCGAAATCGTCAAGCGCGCGCTGCATCACAATGCGGCGGCACTGATTTTTGCCCATAACCATCCCTCGGGTGTTGCCGAACCCAGCCGCGCCGATGAAATGCTGACGGTCGCGCTGAAGCAGGCGCTGGCGCTGGTCGACGTGAAAGTGCTCGACCATTTTGTCATCGGTAGCGACGCGGCGATGTCTTTTGCCGAGCGCGGTTTGATTTAACCTGTTGTTGTATATGTTGATTTTGACCGGGCGCGATGTGGCGCCGGCTGTCGCGGGCCCGTCATTTTTACTTGAGCAAGTGACTGAATCTAGTGTATTATCCGCACCTTTCACGAATTCTGGAGCTGTGCCATGGCACGCGTATGTCAAGTGACCGGCAAGAAGCCGATGCTGGGAAACCACGTTTCCCACGCCAACAACAAAACGCGCCGGCGTTTTCTGCCTAACCTGCAGTATCGCCGTTTCTGGGTCGAGAATGAAAACCGCTGGGTCAGCCTGCGCGTTTCGCAAGCTGGCCTGCGCACCATCGACAAAAAGGGCATAGATGTCGTGCTCGCCGAGCTGCGCGCCCAGGGCGAGCAGATTTAAGGAGCGATGAAATGAGAGAGAAAATCAAGCTCGAGTCGAGCGCCGGCACCGGCCATTTCTACACCACCACCAAGAACAAGCGCACCACGCCGGACAAGATGGAAATCAAGAAATTCGATCCGGTGGCGCGCAAGCACGTGATCTACAAGGAAACCAAGATCAAGTGATCATGTTTTCCGCGGAAGCGGAAACCGCCTGAAAAGCCGCAAATAAAAAAGCCCGCTCGAAGCGGGCTTTTTTGTTGCCAGGCGTGGCAGTGATATCGCGCTCAGGCGTAGCAGCGCAGCCGCCTGGAGAAATCCTGCAGGGCGGTGATGCCGCTGGCCTCGGCGCGCCGGCACCAGTCTTCCAGCTGATGCACCAGCTGCTCTTTCGAGGCGCTGGAACGTTGCCATACCGCGGCCAGCTCTTCGCGCATGCTGTAAATCGTGCTGAGTTTCTTGCTGTGGTTGAGCACTTCGTTGCGCTTGGCGCGTTCTTTCTCGGGCAGCGCAGCTGCGTCAATATGCAGCCAGCGCTTGAGCGTGGCGCCGTCTACGCTTACCGCGCGCGCCTTCAACTCGCGCATTTCCTCGACGCAGGTCCGGCGCAGCGACTGGGCATACTTGGAGATCACCTCGTAGCGGTGGGTGACCACGGCCTGCAGGGTGGAAAGATCGCAGCGCGTCTTGGCGGCATCGAACTTGAGCTTGGGCGCAACCTTCTTGACCTGCGCCAGGCCCAGCATCTCGAGGATGCGGATATACAGCCAGCCGATGTCGAATTCGTACCAGCGGTTGGACAGCCGCGCCGAGGTGGCATAGGCGTGGTGATTGTTGTGCAGTTCCTCGCCGCCGACCAGAATGCCCCACGGCAGGATGTTGCGGCTGGCGTCTTCGGGCTGGAAATTGCGATAACCCCAGTAGTGGCCGACGCCGTTGATGAAGCCGGCGGCAAACAGCGGAATCCAGATCATCTGCACTGCCCAGATCGCGATCCCGGCGAAACCGAAAAGAATGAAATTGAGAACAAGCAGCGAGGAAACGCCTATGCGGTCATGACTGTAGACATGGCGCTCCATCCAGTCGTCCGGCGTGCCATAGCCATAGCGCTCCATGGTTTCCTTGTTGCGCCCTTCCTGGCGGTACAACTCGGCACCTTCCCAGAACACTTTGTTGATGCCGAAGATCTGCGGGCTGTGCGGATCTTCCTTGGTTTCGCATTTGGCGTGATGCTTGCGGTGGATGGCAGTCCATGTTTTGGTGAGCATGCCGGTGGTCAGCCACAGCCAGAAGCGGAAGAAGTGGCTGGGCAGGGGATGCAAATCGAGCGCGCGGTGAGCCTGATGACGATGCAGGAAAATGGTGACGGCTGCGATCGTAATATGAGTCACAACAAGGGCATAGACTACATAGCCCCACCACGGCAGATCAATAATCCCCGATAGCACTTCTGGCAGCATTCAACACCTCGCGTTAAAGACCATGATAGGACGGGTGGAGTCTACCTAAGTTCACTCCTGCGGCATAGCTTTTTCTGCCTGTCGCGAGTATGGGTATTTGCTTTCGATTTTATATAACTATTTGATTTTATTATATAAATTTACATGAAGGTAGTTGGGTTCGCGGTGGATCTCCGGGGAAACGCAGGAACAGGCCTTTAAAAACAGCGGCTTACGCTTTTTCGCCGGCGTCCTTGCCGGCACCGCTGTCCGGCGTGCCCAGCAATCGCACTTCGCGCTGGGGGTAGGGAATCTCGATGCCGTGTTTTTTGAATTCACGCCAGATCTCGATGTAGAGGTCGGAACGCAGGGCGGCAGTGCCTTCCTGCGGATCGTCTATCCACACCCCGAGTTCCAGATTGATGCCGCTGTCGGCAAACTGCAGCAGCAGCGCGCCCGGCGCCGGATCCTGCAATACCCGCTTATGATTTTTCGCGGCGTCCACCATGATGCGCATGGCGACATCGAGGTCGGTCCGGTAGCCCACCTGTATCGGCATCGCGATCCGCACGCGACGGTCGGTGTAGGAGTGGTTGAGTACTGTGGAAGTGATGATGGTTTCGTTGGGAATGATGGCTTCGAGCCCGCCTAGGCTGCGCACCACGACATAGCGTGCGGTCATCTTGGTGAGCTGGCCGCTGTGATTGTCGACGGTGATCAGATCGCCGATGCCGACCGAACGGTCCATCAGGATGATGAAGCCGCTGATGTAATTACTGGCGATTTTCTGCAGGCCGAATCCTATGCCCACGCCCAGCATGCCGCCGAACACCGACAGCACCGTGACATCGATGCCCACGGCGGGCAGGGCGATCAGGATTGCCGCCAGTACCAGCAGCGCCTGCACCAGCTTGGACAGCATCACGCGCAGGTTGATGTCCAGGGTCTTTGCGCCCATCAGGCGGGACTCGATGAAACGGCCCAGCCACATCGCCAGCAGCATGGTGACCAGCACCGACAGCGCGCCCTGCAGGATCAGCAGCAGGGAAATGCGCTGCTTGCCGATGCTGAAATCGAGGTCGTCAAGGAATTTCAGCAGATCGGGCGCCAGTCCGGTGATGTGCAACGCAAAGCCCGTCCACACCACCCAGCCGATGATGCGGCCCATGGCGTCGATCCAGCCGCTGGGGGCAAAGGCCTGGCGCAGCATGAGCACCGCGATGCGCACGATGGCAAACGAAACCAGCAGCGGCACCATGATGTTGAGCATGTGCACGGGCTGCCATTGCTTGAGGATGAGGCGTCCGATTAGCACCAGCACCAGCGCGGTGAGCGGGAACTGCAGCTGGCTCAGCGCCTCGCGGCCCAGCGCGCGCCTGCCGTCGGGTGTGACGAGGCGCGGCTGTATGAGCCTGCCGGCGAGCCATGCCACGAGCAGGCTCAGGATGACGATCGCGACTTGCCACATCGTCCTGATGTTTCGCAGGTCGGCCCACAGTTCAAGAAGCAGCGGATTCAGTTCGGGATTATTCAGCATCGATGGTTAAAGCCCTAACAGCAGCGGCATGGTTGTCCTGAGGGGGATATTAAGCACGCGCAACGTCAAAGGTCAAAACAGCGCGGAAAGCAGAGGCCGGTATGTTCTGCGTGTGCGGGATTGCACGCAGGTGCGTCACGATGCTCGGGGCTTCCACATGACCGCCGGTCGCCCGCTCGCACGGGATGTTAAAAAACGCCTTGCCCTATTTCATGATATGAACTTCCGTGTCATCGGGAAATCTATCAATTTGCGAGGTTTGCTGCATGACAGCGCAGTCCGCATGATGAGAAAAGAGTTTATTTCCCGCAGCTTGTCACTACAATACCCATTCAATACCTGTCGCGTCTTCCGATTTTGATCATCCGCCATGGGCGGGAGAGGACTTGCATGCGGGCGCTCGGTGAAGCGGGCCGATGTTTGACGGTTGCAGGACTGGCGGGGCGTTGCCTGTTTCTGTCGTCGCTGCGGGCGCCTGCCGCCACAGCGCCGGCATGTTTATCAGGCTGCTGCTTAATGCCGGAAGCTGCCGGCGAATTGTCGGATGGCCTGATACAGCGTTTGCCGGTCCCGACTGGTCTGCGCAGGACGTCTTTTCATATCCATGGCTGAGGTCGCAAAACTGTGGAAGACGGGATGGCTGTCGCGCTGGGGTTATGCCGCTGTTCTGTTTCTGGCGCTGGCCGCGGTCATAGCAAGTGCGGCCCAAAGCTACCGCACGATCGACCACGAACTGACCGAACTGGCGCTGTCGAGAAGGGCCTCGGTATCCTACCTCGCGGCGACCGTGCTGTCGGAAAAGCTCGACCGTCTGTCCGATATCGGGATCGCACTCGCAACACGCGTGCGCTTTCGCGAACTGGTCGAAGCCGGTAACTGGGCCGAGGCGGGAAAGATACTTCGCAGCGTACCGGATGATTTCCCGTCCATCGAGCGCACCACGCTGCACGACCGGCAGGGCACCATGATGGCGGATGTTCCCGAGGCCTCCGGGTTCAGGGGGCAGAATTTTTCCCACCGCGATTGGTACCAGGGCGCACTGCGCACGGGAGGGCCTTATATTTCGCAGGTTTTCAAACGCCTGGCCCCGCCCCAGATCAACGTTTTCGTCGCGGCCATTCCCATCAAGAATGCCAATGGAGAAGTGCTGGGCATTCTGGTGCTGCAGGTGCGGGCAGACCGCTTCTTCGACTGGGTGAAAAACATAGAGGCGGGTCCGGGAGGGGCGGTATATGTGATCGACCGCCAGGGACAGCTTGCGGCCCATCCCCAATTCACGGCACAGGGAAATCTCATCGATTATTCCGGCGTATCCGCGGTTCGACGCGTCCTGGCGGGAGAAAGGGGCATCGACATCGTTGCCAACCCTGCCGGCAGCGAAAAGCGCGTAGTCGCTTTTGAGCCGACGGCAAGGCACGGCTGGGGCGTCGTGCTCGAACAACCCGCCGCGAGCGTGTTTGCCACCAGGGATGACCAGCTGGGACGGCTGCTGTCCACATACGGTTTCGTGTCGCTGTGTGTGATCTGCGTGGTCTATCTTGTTTCGCGTATTTTCGTGCAGCGCGGATTGGTCGAAGAGGGCCGGCGGGCGCAGGTTGCACTGGAGCGTGCCGTGGCGGAGCGCACGGCACAGCTGGAAACGGCCAAGAACGAAATCGAGGATCTCTACAACGGCGCACCCTGCTGCTACCACTCGCTGGACAGTAACGGGGTTTTTGTGCGCATCAACGATACCGGATTGCAATGGCTGGGCTACACCCGGGACGAGGTCATCGGAAAAATGAGAAAGGCCGACATCCTGACGCCCGAGAGCGCGCAGGCATTCGGCAGGAATTTCCAGGTGCTGAAGGAGCATGGGGAGATTTATGACGTTGAGTACGAGCTGGTACGCAAAGACGGCAGCATCATGCCTGTCTCCCTGAGCGCCACGGCGGTCAGGGACAGCGCAGGCAAGTACCTGATGAGCCGTTCGACAATGTTCGACATCACGCAGCGCAGGCAGGCCGAGCGCGAGCTTAGTGACGCCAACCGGTTTCTTGATTCCGTGATCGAGAATATTCCCAACATGATTTTCGTCAAGGATGCCGCGGACCTGAGGTTCATGCGCTTCAACCGCGCCGGCGAGCAGCTGCTTGGTTACTTGAAGGGCGACCTGATCGGCAGAAGCGACTACGATTTTTTCCCGAAGGAAGAGGCGGATTTTTTCACGCACAAGGACCGCGAGGTGCTGGATCAGGGAAAGCTGCTTGATATTCCAGAGGAGCCGGTACGTACCCGCAGCGGGGAGGAAAGGATACTGCACACCAAGAAAATTCCGGTTGTCGATGAACAGGGAAATGCGCGCTATCTGCTGGGAATCTCGGAGGATATTACCGAGCGCAGGCGGGCGGAATGGCGGATGGCGGCGCAGCATGCGGTAACGCGGGTGCTGGCTGAATCGAACACCCTGGATGAGGCCGCCCCCGGGCTGCTGCAGGCCATTTGCGAGAGCATGCACTGGGAGGTTGGAACATTCTGGCGCGTTGACCTGTCGGCCGGCGTGCTGCGTTGCGTCGAGATGTGGCATATGCCGTCTTTCGGCGCTGACGAGTTCAGGGCGTTTACCGCAGGCATCACGTTCGCGCCCGGACAGGGAATGCCGGGACGGGCGTGGCAGAGCGGCAAGCCGTTCTGGGTTTCCAACCTGGTTCCTGATCCGGCTTTTCCGAGAGGGATGATCGGCATCCGGCACGGGCTCAAGGCAGCGTTCGGATTTCCCATCCGGTTGCGTGACGAGGTGCTGGGCGTCATTGACTTCTTCGGCAGTGAAATGCCGCCTCTTGACGACGAACTGAGCCAGATGTTTTCCGCAATCGGCAGCCAGGTCGGGCAGTTCATCGAGCGCAAGCGCGCGGAAGAGGAAATCCGGACACTGAACACGCGACTGCAGGGGCATGCTTCCCAGCTTGAAGCCGCCAACAAGGAACTGGAAAGCTTTGCATATTCCGTTTCCCATGACCTGCGCTCGCCGCTGCGCGCGATTGACGGTTTCTCGAGGATTCTGGAAGAGGACTATCTGGAAAAACTCGATGACGAGGGCAGGCGCCTGCTTGCCGTCATCCGCGTCAACAGCCAGAAGATGGGGCAATTGATCGATGACCTGCTCGCATTTTCGCGCTTGGGGCGCAAGCCGCTCGTCACCGCGGCGGTCGACATGCAGGCATTGGTGCACGAAGTCCTCAGGGAAACGCAGGCCGTTCCGGACAGCGTAGTGCCCGAATGCACGGTTCACCCGCTGCCGCCGGCGCTGGGCGACCGCGTGCTGCTGCGCCAGGTATGGGTCAACCTGCTGGCAAACGCGATCAAGTTCACGCGAACCAGTCGGAATCCGGCAATCGAGGTGAGCGGCCATTCGGACGGCAGTGAGACGGTTTACCGGATCAGGGACAACGGCGTCGGTTTCGACATGCAGTACTACGACAAGCTGTTCGGCGTTTTCCAGAGACTGCACAGCGAGGAAGAGTTTCCCGGCACCGGCGTGGGCCTGGCAATCGTGCAGCGCGTGGTGAGCCGTCATGGCGGGCGGGTTTGGGCTGAAGGCGCGGTGGACAGCGGGGCAACTTTCTATTTTTCTCTGCCCGGGGAGGCATGAAATGGACGAACTTGAGAAAGTGGAGATTCTGCTGGTCGAGGACAATCCGACCGATGCGGAGCTTATCAAGCGAGCGCTGATGAAGAACAACCTTGCCAATAACCTGGTCTGGGTGAAGGACGGCGCATTGGCACTCGACTTCATTTTCCAGACCGGGCAATTCGAGAGCCGCAGCAACGGTCACCCGCGGCTTATCCTGCTTGATCTCAAGATGCCCAAGGTCGATGGAATAGAGGTGTTGCGACGGATCAAGTCGGATGAGCGCACGAAAACGGTACCGGTTGTCATGCTTACTTCGTCGGCCGAGGAACGCGACATAGTGGAAAGCTACAAGCTCGGCGTCAATAGCTATCTGGTGAAGCCGGTTGACTTTACGCAATTCATCGCCGTTGTCTCCGAGGCGGGCCTGTATTGGGCGGTTATGAACAAGGTTCCGCCAGGCATGGGCTGATTCGGCCGCATGGTCGCGCCGCATGCCGGTTGCCGGGCCGCGAATGAATACGGCCCGGGAATATTTTGTAATGAGACATGAATGAAATGGCGGTAGGATGCTGGTTATTCCTGCGGCACGAAAGGTGCTAAGAGGTCGCATATGAGCGGGGAGGAAGTCCGGATTCTGATTGTCGAGGATGTGCCGACCGATGCCGAGCTTGCGTTGCGCGCGCTGGCCAGGGCCGGCTTGTCCTGCAAGTCGGTGCGTGCCGAAACCCGCGCGGACTATCTGCGGCAGCTGGAAGAATTTTCGCCCACCGTTATTCTTTCCGATTTTTCGATGCCGCATTTCGACGGCATGTCCGCGCTGGCGCTGGCCCGCGAAAAATGTCCCGACGTTCCGTTCATATTTGTTTCGGGCACCATCGGCGAAGAAACCGCGATCGAGTCGCTCAAGAGCGGCGCCACCGATTACATACTGAAGACCAATCTTGCACGATTGGCGCCGGCGGTAAAACGTGCCCTGAGGGACGCGCGGGACCGCGGTGCGCGGCAGGAGGCGGAGCGCCAGGTGCGGACTCTGCAGGAGCGCTTCGAGCTATTCATGCGGTATCTGCCCGGCATCGCCTTCATCAAGGATCCGCAGGGACGCTATCAATATGTGAACCGGACATGGGAGAAGGTCACTGGGGTGAAAGCTGCCGTGGCTGCCGGCCGCACCGAATCCGAACTGCAACTGGAGCTTGGGGACCAGCATCAGCGAGTCGAGCGGGCGGTTTTTGAAAAGAAAGAGGTCGTAGAGGCACTTAGCACCTTCCCGCAGCCGGACGGCATTCATACTTTCCTGGTCCACAGCTTTCCGATTCTCGATGCGGAGGGTCGCGTGGCTCTTGTCGGCGGCGTTGCGGTCGACCTGACTGAGCGGTTGCGCGCCGAGCAGAAGGTCGCCAGATTAAGCCGGATTCAGAGAGTGCTGAGCGATATCAATTCCACGATTGTCAGGGTCCGCGACAGGGAAAAACTGTTTCGCGAGGCGTGCCGGATTGCCGTCGAGGGCGGGGGATTCAAGCTGGCGTGGGTGGGACTGGTTGACCGGGAGACTGGCGACATCCGGCCCCATACCTGGATGGGAGACGATGACGGCTTTCTCGGCAACATCCGGCTGTCGGTGCGAGACGATCTGCCCCGTGGACGCGGCGTATCGGGCGAGGCGTTTCGCTCCCGCAAGCCCGTGGTGGTGAATGATGTGGCCAGCGATGAGCGCCTGTATTTCAAGCAAGAGACGCTGCAAAGCGGCTTTCGCGCATTCATGGTGATGCCGCTGCTGGTCGAATCCGAGCCGGTTGGCGCGCTGTATTTTTATACGGAAGAAACAGGCTTTTTCGACCAGGGGGAGGTCGAGCTGCTGACCGAGCTTGCCGGCGATATCTCGTTTGCACTGGAGTACATTGAGAAAGAGGACAGGCTCAACTACCTGGCCTATTACGATGCGCTGACCGGGCTTCCCAACCGGCAGCTGTTCAATGAGCGCGTCAGCCAGGCCGTGCATTCGGCGCAGCACGACAGCAGCCAGGTGGCGCTGGTGATGCTCGACCTGCAACGGTTCGCAATCATAAACGATACGCTGGGCCGGTCGGCCGGTGACGCCGTGCTCAAGGAGGTTTCCGCACGGCTGCGGCAGGCGCTGGAAGAGCGGCACCTGCTGGCACGCATCAGTGCCGACACTTTTGCGATCCTGCTCGCCGACATCGGGGATGCCGCGGGCGTCGCGCATGTTCTTGAGCAGGCGATCATAACCGCGGTGAGCCGGCCGTTTTCGGCAGGCGGACAGGAGATGAGGCCGTCGGTCAGGTGCGGCGTCGCGCTTTTCCCGGGCGATGGCGCGGATGCCGATACCCTTTTCCGCAACGCCGAGGCGGCCCGCAAAAAGGCCCGCGAATCCGGCGAGAGATACCTGTTCTACGCGCCGCAGATGAACGCGATGGTTGCCGAGAAACTGGATCTCGAGAACAGGCTGCGTATTGCCGTGGCAAACGAGCAGTTCGTTCTGCATTACCAGCCGAAAGTCAGCATCGCCGATGGACGCGCTGTCGGGCTCGAGGCCCTCATTCGCTGGCGGACTCCCGGCGGAGAGTTGGTGCCGCCGCACCAGTTCATCCCGCTGCTCGAGGAGACCGGCATGATACTCGATGTCGGCAGATGGGCGCTGCGGCAGGCGGTGCGCGATGCCAGGCAATGGATGGCGAAGGGACTGCGACTGCCGCGCATCGCTGTCAACATATCGTCGCGGCAGCTCCGCCAGCACGACTTCGCCGATGAGGTAAGGCAAATCATCGCCCGGGGCGAAGGCGAAAGCCCGGCGATTGATCTGGAAATCACGGAAAGTCTGATCATGGAGAACATCGAGCAATGCAGCGCCAAGCTCAATCTGCTCAAGTCGGCGGGCGTAGGCATAGCCATTGACGATTTCGGCACCGGCTACTCGTCGTTGAGCTACCTCGCCAGACTTCCTGTCAGTTCGCTGAAAATAGACCGGTCATTCATCATCGACATGACCAACAACCCTGATCATATGGCCATCGTTTCTACCATCATTTCACTGGCCCACTCGCTCAACCTGACGGTCATCGCCGAAGGCGTGGAAACGCTGGAGCAGCTGAATCTGCTGAAACTGCTCAAGTGCGACGAGGCGCAGGGTTATCTGTTCAGCCGACCGTTGCCGGTCGAAGAAGTGGTGACGAAATTTGGCGGTGCTGAACCGGGGGTCGACTGACGCCCCCGGCAATTCACGACCTCAAAGCGGTAATTGCCGGGGATGGTCATATTGAGGAGGTAGGACATCGCGTCCTGCTCGGAAGCAAAGCGCTTCGCCTGCCCGGAAGCGATGGAGCACAGCCGCCCGCTCTCCGAGATCGCGATGCCTTCGGCGGTGCCCTTGGCGATGCCGTCGCGGGTGCCGGCGCTACCCGCTACCCGCAATTCGTACCAAATGTCCGGCGACATTGGTATTCCCCTGTAATGATGCTTGTATTTGTAATAGACAACCAATTGCTTGCGCATCCTAGCAGGAATGTTGCAGATAAAATATGCGCTGGATCAACCATGGGGATTGTTTTCACGACACGGAATTATCGCCATGGCTTGCCGCCTTTGGGCCGCAGCAAGCGCAATGCACCAAACAGGTGCTTCAGGGGGTTTTTTGCAGCGCAGCGGCAAAGAAACCGTCGGTGCCGTGCGTTTGCGGCCACAACTGCAGGTACGGGCCGGTTTCGAGCGGAATGCGCTGCTGCTGCAGAATTTCATTGCAATTGAGCAACTTGAATTCCGGGTGCTGGGCCAGAAACGCTTCCACGATGTCCTGGTTTTCTTCCCTGAGCAGGCTGCAGGTGGCATAAACCAGGCGGCCGCCGGGTTTCACCAGGCGCGCTGCGGCGCGCAGGATGGACGCCTGTTTTACTTTCAGTTCTTCGACCGCCTGCGGCGACTGCCGCCACTTGAGATCGGGATTGCGGCGCAGCGTACCCAGCCCGCTGCAAGGCGCATCGACCAGCACGCGGTCGATTTTTCCCGCCAGGCGCTTCACCTTGGCATCGTTTTCATTCTGCAGCAGCTGCGGGTGCAGGTTGCTCAGCCCCGAGCGCTTGAGGCGCGGCTTGAGCCGGGCGAGTCTTTTTTCCGACACATCGAAGGCGTAGACGCGCCCGCGCGACTGCATCATGGCGCCCAGCATCAGCGTCTTGCCGCCGGCGCCGGCGCAGAAGTCGACGACCAGGTCGTTGCGCCGGGGCGCCACCATGAAACCCAGCAGCTGGCTGCCTTCGTCCTGCACTTCTATGCTGCCGTCGACGAACAGCGGGTGACGGGCAAGCGCGGGCTTGTCCTTGAGCCGTATGCCGAGCGGCGAATACGGCGTGGCCTGCGCGGCCAGGCCGTCAGCCGCGAGCCTGGCGAGCACGCTGTCGCGGTCGCCGCGAAGGGTATTCACGCGCAGGTCGAGCGGCGCCGTCTGCTGCAATGCACGGCCGAGCGCGAGGATATCGGCTTCGGGCATTTGCAGCTTGAGACGCTCGACCAGCCAGTCGGGCAGGTCGGCCTGCACGCCCAGGGGCAGCTGGTCCAGCGGTATTTCGTCCGCGGGCGCCGACTTGAGCGCAACCAGCCACTCCGACTCGCCGGCGGCGAGCGCCGGCTGCAGCTCGCGGGTGCTGATCCCGGCGATGCGCGCCAGGTAGGCGAGCAGCACGCGGCGCGGTGCGGCTTCGCCGATCAGGTGATCGATGAAGCGCTTGCGCCTGAGCGTGCCGAACACGGCCTCGGCGATGAACACGCGGTCCTGCATGCCGAGCGCGCGGTGGCCGCGGAAAAAATAACTGAGTATGACGTCAGCGGGCCGGTCGAATTTGAGAACCAGGCCGAGCACTTCGGTCGCTGCGTCAAGCTGGGGCGGGGTGATCGGCATGTGAGGGGGCGTTCCGGCAGGAAGACAGGATTGAAAGGAAGGAAAAGACGGGAAGCGAAAGATTTACAGGATTTGCGGGATCAGGTCAAAACCATTTCAATTCTGCAAATCCGGATTTCATATGGCACGGCGCGGGGCAGGGTATTCAGTTTTCGCTGATCTGGATTTCGCTGGCGATCTGCTCGCCGGCGGGATTGCCCTCGCGGTCGATGAAGCGCACCTTTACCGGCAGATAGCGGTAGTCCGCGGCCAGCCACACCTCTATGCTTTCTTCGCCCGCCCGCCGCACCTGCTTGATGGGCAGCGCTGCGAGCATGCCCAGCGGCGTATCGATGTTCTCGATCTCCAGCACCTCGAGTTCGTAGGTTTCAAGTCGCGAACCGTTGGTGATGGACACCCGGGTGCGTCCGGGCGCCGGCGGCGCGAGCGAAAACTGGTACATGAAGCTGATGAAATCCTGGCTGTTCGCCGGCAGCGCCAGCGCGCGCTGTTCGGGCACCCTGCCCAGCATGATTTTTGCCGCGCTCCAGTCGAACTCGGCGCGCGCGGCCTCGGTGCGCCCGCGGCGCGTGCGGCTCATCAGGAAGGTTTGCGGACGCAGGCCCTGCGCGGTGACTTTGCCTTCACTCAGATAGTTGAGGCGCTGCGAGCGGAACAGATCGACGAGGCCGGTGGTTTCAGCCATGCTGCCTAGCTTGTAGACATCGCCCTCCACTTCCCAGGACTGCACTGCCCTGCCGACGCTGAATCTGTCGGCGCCCAGGTACAGCGTGTAGGTAATGCGGCCTTTGCTGGGCAGGGTGCGCAGCAGCGGGGCAGCGGGCGCCGGCGCCGGCTTCTCGGCGACGACAGGTGGCGCCATCGGGATTTCCGTGGGGGGCTCGACCTCAGGCGCGGCCGGGGCAGTCGCGGCGGGCTCGGGTTCTGGCGCAAATGCCGGGGGCGCGGCGGCGACCGGCTCCGGCGGCGCAATGCGGCGCGGTGTGGCGCGCGGGACCTTGGGCGGTGGTTTGGGGGGCTGGGCTGCGGGGGCCGGAGGCGGGCTCAGCAGGCGCGCTTCGAGCACACGCGGCGCGGGGCCGCCGGATGCGGGAAGGCCCAGCCACGTGCCGGACAGCGCGAGCATGTGCAGCAGCAGGGATATGACGATTGCGGCAAGAAAACGGCAGGCGCGGGCACGCTGCGTCGTCACGGCCTGAGATCAAGCCTGGTGAGAACCTGCTCGTAGCGGGCGCCGTCCGTTTCCACGATCAGCACTTTCACCGGAAAGTAATGATGCTGCGGTGAAAGCCAGATTTCGGTCGAGTCCTGGTCGGGTTCGCGCTGCTTGACCAGGTGCAGCGTCCTGATGCGGCCGAGCGGCGTGTCGATCTCGGCATCGGGCGTGACCGAATAGCGGTACTGGTCCAGCTTGCGGCCGTTGGTCATCGGCACTTCGATCTGTTTCAGTTTGCCGAAATCCAGGAACATGAACTGGTACATCAGCGAAATGCGGTCCTGGGTGCCGGGCGCAAGCGCCGCCGTTTCGGTCCTGTCGTCGTAATTGAGGGTCAGGCGCTGTGTTGTCCAGTCGAACACCGCGACTGCATGGCGCGTGTCCTTGCCCTTGTTCTGCCCCTCAAACCGCTGCGGCCTCAGGCCGGTCCTGAGCACCAGTCCGCTGCTGGTCAGTGTCGCCGATTGCCTGCGGAACAGCGCTGCCACGCCCACGGTATTGCTTTCGCTGATGATGCGGTAGGTGTTGCTCTCGGTTTCGAAGCGCTCGTTGATGACCGCGACCGGCAGCCCGTTGAGCGACACGTTGTAGCTGGCGCTGATCTGGCGCGGCGCGGCGGCAGGCGCCGCGTCGCTGCAGAAGATCATTGCAGCCGGCAGGAGTAGATTTATTAAATATTTGATTTTAAACATATTTTAATTATCCAGGGGCGGCGCCAGCAGCGCACCCGAGGCAGGCTGCGAGCCGCTGAGGATGACCCGTTCGTCGGCGGTGAGGCTGATGCGGCCGGTGCACAGCCAGCGTATCGCCTGCGGGTAGATGCGGTGCTCTTCGCGCAGCACGCGCGCCGCCAGCGAATGTTCGTCGTCGTCGGGCAGCACCGGCACCGCGGCCTGGATGATGATGGGGCCGTGGTCCAGCGTGGGCGTCACGAAATGCACGGTCGCGCCGTGCAGCCGCACCCCGGCGGCGAGGGCGCGGCGATGGGTGTGCAGGCCGGGAAATGCCGGCAGCAGCGAGGGGTGGATGTTGATCAGGCGGCCACCGTAGCGCGTTACGAAGGATTCGGTGAGGATGCGCATGAAGCCGGCGAGCACGATGTAGTCGGGGCGGCAGGCATCGATGGCTGCCGACAGCGCGCCGTCGAAGGCATCGCGGTCGCCGAAGCGGCGATGGTCGACGACGACCGTGGAGATGCCATGCGCCTGCGCAGTGGCGAGCCCCCCAGCGGCGGGTTCGTTGCTGATGACCGCGACGATCTCGGCCGGCAGCGCCGCCTTGAATATCGCCTCCATGTTGCTGCCGCGGCCGGAGATCAGGATCGCGATCCGTTTCAGGGTCGACTCCTTTGCGTTGTCTGCAACAGCTGCTGCTTACATCGTGTTTCGGGCGCCGGTTTCAGGCGACGATGGTCTGTGCCTCGTCGCCCTGCCGCCGCCGCACCGTGCCTATGCGCCAGACGGTTTCGCCGGCATCGCCGAGCAGCTTTTGCGCGGCTGCCGCGTCGGCGGCATTGACAATCACCACCATGCCGATGCCGCAATTGAACACGCGGTGCATTTCCTGGTCGGAAACCCCGCCTTCGCGCTGCAGCCAGCCGAACAGCGGCGGCATGGTCCACGCGCCGCGCTCGAGCTGCGCCACCAGGTTTTCCGGCAGCACGCGCGGGATGTTCTCCAGCAGGCCGCCACCCGTGATGTGCGCCAGTGCTTTGACCTTGAGCTGCCGGATCAGTTGCAGCACGGGTTTGACGTAGATGCGCGTGGGCGCCAGTATCAGGTCGCTTAACGTCTTGCCGTCCAGCTGCGCCGACAGGTCGGCGTGCCTGAGGGCGAGAATTTTGCGGATCAGCGAATAGCCGTTGGAATGCGCGCCGCTGCTGGCGAGCCCGAGCACGACATCGCCTTCGGCAATGGTGGAACCGTCGATGATCGCGCTTTTCTCGACGATGCCGACGGCAAAACCCGCGAGATCGTATTCGCCCGCCGGATACATGCCCGGCATTTCCGCGGTCTCGCCCCCGATGAGGGCGCAGCCCGCCTGTTCGCAGCCGGCGGCAATGCCCTTGACCACTTCGGTGGCGGTCGCGACGTCGAGCTTGCCGCAGGCGAAATAATCGAGGAAGAACAGCGGCTCGGCGCCCTGCACCAGGATGTCGTTGACGCTCATCGCCACCAGGTCTATGCCTATGGTGTCGTGGCGCCTGAGCTCGAAAGCGAGCTTTAGCTTGGTGCCCACGCCGTCGGTGCCGGACACCAGCACAGGCTCGCGGTAGTTGCGCGAAATCTCGAACAGCGCGCCGAAACCGCCGATGCCGCCAAGCACGCCCGGGCGCAGCGTGCGCTTGGCGTAGGGTTTGATGTTCTCGACCAGCTGGTCGCCGGCGTCAATGTCGACTCCGGCGTCGCGGTAGGTCAGCGTGCTGATGAGCGGTTTTGTTTGGTCAGATTTAGACAAGTGTCGTGTCCCCGGAACAGAAATGATCGCTGCAAAGATCGCCAGCCGGCAGAGCCGGTAAGCATGCGGCCTTCAGGTAAAAAGGCGGGCGCATTTTCGAATCAGGTCAAAGAATCAGGCTGATCAGGCTAATAACTGGGCTAATAATTAGGCTAAGATACAGGCTAAGATACAGAGGCTAAGATGCGCTTCCGCAGGCGCTCCCGCAGCACCCGCACCCGGACGTCCGGGGAGACTGTCCGGAAAAGTGCTTGCCGGCTCTCCCCCTGCGTTCCCGATGCGGTCTGTGGATAACCGGAATTTTACCGTAAATGGAACCGCGGAACCCCGACAACCTGCACTATTTGTGGTGGCTTGCGCTGGCCGCTTTCTGCGGACTGCTGCTCTACTTGCTGAGCCCGATCCTGACGCCGTTTCTGCTGGCGGCGATCCTGGCCTATATCTGCAATCCCATCGTCACGCGCATGCAGAAAAGGCGCGTGCCGCGCACGCTGGCCACCGTGCTGGTGCTGCTGCTGCTGGCTGGCGCGTTCGTGGTCATGCTGCTGGTCCTGCTGCCGCTGCTGCTGAAGCAGGTGCGGGCGATCGCCGAGCAGGCGCCGGCTTATGTCGACTGGATGCGAAACATCGTCCAGCCGTGGGTGGAAAGACTGTTCGGCATCCAGCTCGATGTGGCCATGATCAAGGACTGGCTCACCGAGCACGTGGCGGAAATCCAGAGCCTTGCCGCCAAGCTGCTGCCGTCCATCAAGAGCGGGGGGCTGGTGCTGCTTGCGTTTTTCGTCAACCTGGTTCTGGTGCCGGTGGTGCTGTTCTATTTCCTGCGCGACTGGAACAGCCTGCTTGCGCGCGTTGACGAAGTCATCCCGCGCCGCTGGCATGACAGGGTTGTTGTCATCGCGCGCGAAATCGACGAAGTGCTGGGCCAGTTTTTGCGCGGCCAGCTGTTGGTGATGCTGGGCATGAGCCTGTTTTACACCTTCGGGCTGTGGCTCGCGGGCCTCGATTACGCGCTGTCGGTGGGAATGCTCGCCGGGCTGGTCACTTTCGTGCCTTATCTCGGAGTGATCATCGGCGTTGCGCTCGCCACCCTAACCGGGCTGCTGCAGTTCGGTGAACTCACGCCGCTGATGTGGGTGTGGGCGGTTTTCGTCGCCGCCAATCTGCTCGAAGGCTATGTGCTGGTGCCGTGGCTGGTGGGCGAACGCATCGGCCTGCATCCGGTGGCGGTGATTTTCGCCCTGCTGGCATTCGGCCAGCTGTTCGGTTTTTTCGGCGTGCTGCTGGCGCTGCCGGTGAGCGCTGCGCTGCTGGTATGGTTGCGCCACATGCGCCGCAACTATCTCGAAAGCGGCATCTACAACTCGTGATCCACGGCGGCGCCGACAGATGAAACAGCTCGTGCTTGACCTCGCGCGCCTGCCGCCGCCGACGCTCGACAACTTCGTGATGGGCCGCAATGCCGAGCTGATGCAAAACCTGCGAAGGCTGGCGACCCGTCCCGCACGCGATGCAGCCGAACGCTTCATCTACGTCTGGGGCCTGCCCGGCAGCGGCCGCAGCCATCTGCTGCGCGGCGTGGTGGCGACCGTGCGCGCTGCCGGTGCCAGCGCCGCCTATGTCGCGTGCGCAGAGGGAGTGACGTTCGCGGAAGACGCGGCACGCATGGATTGCATTGCGGTCGATGACGCCGAGCGCCTGGATGGCGCGGGCCAGGTCGCGCTGTTCAATCTGTACAACGCAATCCGCGAGGAGCGCGGCACCCTGCTGATCAGCGGCAACGCGCCGCCCGTGCAGCTCGCAATGCGCCCGGACCTGGTGACGCGGCTGGGCTGGGGGCTGGTGTACCAGGTGCACGCGCTGTCGGATGAGGAAAAAGCGCAGGCCCTCGCCCAGCACGGCGCGGGGCGCGGCTTCCGGCTTTCCGCGGAGGTCTGCGCCTATCTGCTGCAGCGGGCGCGGCGCGACATGCCCTCGCTGCTGGCGATGCTCGATGCGCTGGACCGCTATTCGCTGGAAACCAAGCGTCAGATCACGGTGCCGCTGGTGCGCGAGCTGCTGCATGCCGCGCCGGATGGCGGGAAAAAGCAATCGCAGGTGGATATTGAAAGCGGGAATTTTAAAGGCGGAGATTGAAGATGATCTGTTTCATCCTTGAAGGCGGGCATGCCCCGTGCGGTTAGCATTGTTTGACCTGGATAACACGCTGCTGTCCGGCGACAGCGATTTCGAGTGGGCGCAGTTCCTGATCGAGCAGGGCGTGCTCGACCGCGAAGTGTACGAAGCACGCAACCAGTCGTTCTATGACCAGTACAAGGCCGGCACGCTGGATATTTTCGAGTTCCTCAATTTCCAGCTCAAGCCCCTGTCGCGTCATCCGCGCGCAGTGCTCGACGCCTGGCACCGCGAGTTCATGGCGTGCAAGATCATGCCCATGATCCGCGACAGCGCGCGTGCACTGGTCGCGCGGCACCGCGCGGACCTGTGCGCGGTGGTCACCGCCACCAACAGCTTCGTCACGGCGCCGATTGCACGCGAGTTCGGCATCGAACACCTGATCGCCACCGAGCCTGCGCAGCGTGACGGTGAATTTACCGGCGAAGTGAAGGGAATTCCCTGTTTTCGCGAAGGCAAGGTCGAGCGTCTCGAAAGCTGGCTGGCAGGCCAGGGCAAAACCCTCGGCTCGTTCAGCGAGTCGTGGTTCTACAGCGATTCGCACAACGACCTGCCGCTGCTGGCGCGCGTTACCCACCCGGTTGCCGTCGACCCTGACGAAACGCTGCGCGCGCATGCCGCGCAAAGCGGCTGGCCGGTGATGACGCTGGGATAGCCGCGGAATTTGCCATGGCGTGCCGGCGCGGGGCTGCGGGCGGTTCGGGCGGGGTCGGGCGCGGCCGATGTATAATCCGCTCCGGGCAAATGCGGACGGAGATGCGGCGGGCGGAGATGCCGTGACGGCGTGCCGCCCGATTTGTTTCGACGACGCGCATAAAATTCAATGATCACCAAATTCCTCGGCAGGGTGTTTTCAGGCCGGATTTTCAAGGCCCCGCAGCCGAAAATCATTCCGTTTGGCGCACATGGCGTGGCGCGCACGCGCATCAGCGCGTGCGCCCTCAAGACCACCCAGACCCTGCAGAAGCACGACTTTGCCGCCTTTATCGTCGGTGGCGCGGTGCGCGACCTGCTGCTCGGACGCGAACCCAAGGACTTTGACGTCGCCACCGACGCCACCCCCGAGGAAGTGCGCCAGATATTCCGCCGCTCGCGCATCATCGGCCGCCGCTTCCGCCTAGTGCATGTGCTGTGCGGTTCGGAAACGGTGGAGGTTTCCACGTTCCGCGGCAGTCATACTGCGGAAGACGTGGAGGCGGGGGGCGCCGACGAGCACGGGCGCATACTTCGCGACAACGTGTTCGGCACCCAGGAGCAGGATGCGACGCGGCGCGACTTCACCATCAACGCATTGTTCTACGATCCCAGTTCGCAGGAAATCTGGGATTACCACGGTGGCGTTGCCGACCTCAAAAAACGGCGGCTGCGCATGATAGGCGATCCCGAGAAGCGCTACCGCGAGGATCCCGTGCGCATGCTGCGCGCGGTGCGGTTCGCGGCGGGCTGCGGGCTGGAGATCGAGGCCAAGACGCGCAGGCCTATCCGCGCGCTTGCGCCGCTGCTGCAGAATGTGCCGCCTTCGCGGCTGTTCGACGAGATGCTCAAGCTGCTGCTCTCCGGCCACGCCGCGGAGTGCGTGAGCAAGCTGCGCAAGGAAGGATTGCATCACGGGCTGCTGCCGCTGCTCGACGTGATTCTCGAGCAGCCCATGGGCGAACGCTTCGTCATGCTCGCCCTGAAAAACACCGACGAGCGCATACGCGCCGGCAAGTCGGTGTCGCCGGCCTTCCTGTTCGCTTCCCTGCTGTGGCATGAGGTGCTGGCGGCGTGGAAGGCGCTGGAAGCCAGGGGTGTGTCCACCGTTCCGGCGCTGTATCAGGCGATGGAGCAGGTGGGCCAGGTGCAGGCCGAAAAACTCGCCATCCCGCGCCGCTACGGCACCGACATGAAGGAAATCTGGGCACTGCAGCCGCGCCTGCTGCAGCGTTCCGGCCGCCGCCCGTACCGGCTGCTCGAGCATCTGCGATTTCGCGCCGGCTATGATTTCCTGCTGCTGCGCTGCCAGAGCGGCGAAGTCGACGCCGGGATCGGCGAGTGGTGGACGCGTTTTCAGGATGCAGACGAGGAGACACGCCAGCAGATGCTGGTGGAGGAAGCCACGCCGGGCAAGGCGCGCCGCCGCCGGCGCCGCAAAAAGCCTGCCAGCCAGGGCAGTCAGACGACTTGAAGCCGGTGACCGCTTTTATCGCGCTGGGCGCAAATCTGCAGGATCCGCAGCGCCAGATCGCCGCCGGTTTCGCCGAACTGGCGGCGCTGCCGCATACACGCGTGCTGCGCCGCTCCTCGCTCTACAGGAGCGCTCCGGTCGGTTATGCAGACCAGCCCGATTTCATCAACGCCGTCGCCTGCATCGAAACCGCACTGGGGCCGCAGGAGCTGCTTGCGGCGCTGCTGGCCATCGAGCGCCGCCACGGACGGGTGCGCGAATTCCCCAATGCCCCGCGCACGCTCGATCTGGATATCGCACTGTATGGCGATCTCGCGCTGCACGAGCACGGGCTGACGATTCCGCATCCGCGCATGCACGAGCGCGCTTTTGTCATGGTGCCGCTGGCCGAGATCGCGCCCGACTGCGTGGTGCCGGGTCGCGGGCGCGTGAGCGAACTGATGGCCAGCGTCGATGCCGGCAGCGTGCGCAGGGTGATGCCTGCCGGAGAGGTGGCGCAGCCATGAGCACGGCGGTCGCAAACACCGGCCTGCCCGGCAAGTTCCGCTATATCGTCATCGAGGGGCCGATCGGTGCCGGCAAGACCAGCCTGACGCGCATCATGAGCGAGCGCTGCGGCGCGGCGACCATGCTCGAGGATCCCGAGGCCAACCCGTTCCTGGCCGGTTTCTACGAGAACGCCGAGCGCTATGCGCTGCCGACGCAGCTTTATTTCCTGTTCCAGCGTGCAAACCAGGTGCGCGAGCTCAACCAGTCCGACCTGTTCAAGGGGCTGACCATAGCCGATTTCATGCTCGACAAGGATCCGCTGTTTGCGCGCCTCACCCTGAATGATGACGAACTCAGGCTCTATCAGCAGATATACGATCATCTCAAGCCCCAGGCTCCGGTGCCCGATCTGGTCATTTATCTGCAGGCCATGCCCGAAACGCTGATCGAGCGCGTGCGCCGGCGCGGCGCGAACTACGAAAGAAACATTCCCGACGAATACCTGGTGCGGCTGGCGGAAACCTACACCCGCTACTTCTACCAGTACGATGCGGCGCCGCTGCTGATCGTGAATTCCGAAAACCTGAACTTTGTTGATTCTGCGGGCGATTTTGATTTATTGTTGCAGCGCATTGGCGCCATGCGCGGTCCGCGCGAATTCTTCAGCCTGGGAAGTTAGGTAATCTAAATGCGTATCACATTGAATAATCTGCAAAAGATGGCGCAGGAGGGCAACAGGATCACGATGCTGACCTGTTATGACGCCAGCTTTGCCGCGCTGCTTGATGCGGCGGGCGTGGAGACCCTGCTGATCGGCGATTCGCTGGGCATGGTGCTGCAGGGGCATGATTCGACGCTGCCGGTCACCCTGCGCGACGTGGTCTATCACACCGCCTGCGTGGCGCGCGGAGCCAAGCGCGCCTTCATCATCGGTGATATGCCGTTCGGCACTTTCCAGCTTACGCCCGAAGACACGTTCCGCAACGCCGCGGAAATCATGGCGGTCGGCGCGCACATGGTGAAGCTCGAAGGAGGGCGGACCATGCTCAAGACCATCGAATACCTCACCAGCCGCGGCATTCCGGTGTGCGGCCACATCGGGCTGACTCCGCAATCGGTGAACCAGCTCGGCGGCTACCGCGTGCAGGGCAAGGAAGAAAGCGACGCCAAACGGCTGCTCGAAGAAGCCAAGCTGCTGGAGCAGGCAGGCGCCGGCATGATCGTGCTGGAGGCGATCCCGGCGGCGCTGGCGCGCGACATTACCGCTGCGGTACGCGCCCCGACCATAGGCATAGGCGCCGGTGTCGATTGCCATGGCCAGGTGCTGGTGCTGCACGACATGCTCGACATCTATCCGGGCAAAAAGGCCAAGTTCGTCAAAAACTACATGCGTGCTGCGGGCACGGTGCAGGGCGCGGTGGAACTGTTCGTCAAGGAAGTGAAGGCCAAGACCTTTCCCGGCCCGGAACACTCTTTCTGAGCGCGAGGATAAGGCTGCCGGGACTGGAGATGGAGCGGACCCGGGACGGCATGCGGAAAAATCTCCCAAGGCTCTCGTCCCCCTACCCATCCGACGCTTAACCCCTCAAACCCTCAAGCCCTGCCCTGAAATGGACATCATCCACTCCGTCTCCGCCCTGCGCGAGCGCCTGCAGCGGGTACCCAACAACGTGTTCGTGCCGACGATGGGCAACCTGCACGACGGCCACATCCAGCTCATCAACATTGCCAAGCCGCGTGCGGCCTGCACCGTGGTCAGCATTTTCGTCAACCGCCTGCAGTTCGGGCCACGCGAGGATTTCGACCGCTATCCGCGCACTTTCGAGTCCGACTGCAGGCGCCTGCGGGAGGCGGGCGTCGACGTCGTGTTCGCGCCCGACGAAAAGGAGATCTATCCCGAGCCGCAGACGTTCGTGGTCGAGCCTTCCGACCTGCAGCACATCCTCGACGGTGCGGCGCGTCCCGGCCACTTCCGCGGCGTGGCGACGGTGGTGCTCAAGCTCTTCAACATGGTGTCGCCGCATTCGGCGATCTTCGGCAAGAAGGATTACCAGCAGTACATCGTGCTGCGCGACATGGTCAGGCAGTTTGCGCTGCCCATAGAGATCATTCCTGCCGAAACCGTGCGCGCGGCGGACGGGCTGGCACTGTCATCGCGCAACGGTTATCTCACGCCAGAAGAACGGCGCGAGGCGCCGCGGCTGTACCAGGTGCTGCGCAAGGCGCAGGCCGAGCTTGCCGCGGGGGTGCGCGACTTTCAGCGCATCGAGCTGCACGGCATGTCCGAACTCGCCGACAACGGCTGGAAGCCCGACTATGTCACCGTGCGCCGCCAGACCGACCTGCAGGCGCCCGCGGCGCACGACCGCCAGCTGGTGGTGCTCGCGGCGGCGCGCCTGGGCAGGACGCGGTTGATCGACAACATAGAGGTGACGCTGAAGTAGCAGCGTGCCGGTCGTGATTCAGGCGGCCGCGCCGAGCACCCGCACATCAGCGCGCGCCAGTTTTTCGTAGACGCGTCGCCGCTGGCGCAGCGGCCACCAATCGTAGAGAAAAATCTCCAGCGGCCGCCACATCGCCACCCAGCCGCCGATGATGAAGCTTTCCCTGACGATGGTGATGAAGGTGCCGCCGCCGATTTTTGCCACTGCGTCCGCAATCAGCAGGCAGGCGGTCAGGAACGCCAGTCCGATCAGCAGGCTGACGCGGCCACGCTGCATCAACTGCCTGAATTCGCGCTGCGCGTGTTCGGCGCAGTGCGCGAAAAAGTTGTGTATGCCCTCGCGCGCGAGTTCCGCAGCGTCGCCCGCCTGCGGTGCTTGCGCGAGATGAATCACGATCTGCAGTTCCGCATCCCGCGGATGCTCGAGCGCCCAGCTGACGATGAACTCTTCGGCATCGGGATCGAGATCCTTGTGATGGAAAGGCGTCGGATCCATGGAATTGAACAGCTGCGTCAATTCACGGATGCGGATTTCGATCAGATGCGGGGATGAGTTGATCACCGTCGATCCTGGGGCTGGTGCCGGGAGGGGGAATCGAACCCCCATGGTGTTGCCACCGGCGGATTTTGAGTCCGCTGCGTCTACCAATTCCGCCATCCCGGCACGCGTGGTGCCATTACAAATGTCCGCCGGATTTTGGCTACGGCCGCGCCGGAGGCGCTTAACTTGCCAGGGCAAGTTAGCCTGCGCCGCAATATCGCGGCAAGCGCGATATTGTGAGCCCGCTGCGTCTACCAATTCCGCCATCCCGGCAAGAGCGGCGAATTATCCTCCAAGCGCATCAGGGCGGCAACCGGGGCGCGGACCTGCCTCACGTATAATCCGCGCGATGCGTCTCGAAGATTTCGATTTCGATCTGCCGCAGGACCTGATCGCGCAGTCGCCCGCTCCCGAGCGCAGCGCCAGCCGCCTGCTGCATCTGGATGGCGTGAGCGGAAGCGTCAGCGATCGCCGTTTTCGCGACATTATCGATCTTGTCTCGCCCGGCGACGTGATGGTGTTCAACAACACCCGCGTCATCAAGGCGCGGCTGACCGGGCGCAAGCAATCAGGCGGCAGGATAGAAGTGCTGGTCGAGCGCGTGCTGGCCGGCAATGAGGTGCTGGCCCAGGTGCGCGCCAGCCATGCGCCGCAGGCGGACAGCGTGCTGCTGCTGGCCGATGCGGTCAAGGCGACGGTGCTTGGACGCGAAGGCGGGTTCTGCAGGCTGCGCTTCGAAAACTGCGACAATGCTTTCGAGCTGCTGGAACGCCACGGCGCGGTGCCGCTGCCGCCCTATATTACCCACGCACCGGATGCCGGCGATGCGGCGCGCTACCAGACCGTGTATGCGCGCGAGCCCGGGGCCGTGGCTGCGCCGACCGCCGGGCTGCATTTCGACGAGCAGCTGCTGGCGCAACTGCGTGAACGTGGCGTGGCGATTGCTTACCTCACGCTGCATGTCGGCGCCGGCACTTTTCAGCCGGTGCGCGTGCACAACCTGGAGGAGCACGAAATGCACAGCGAGTGGTACCAGGTGCCGCAGCAAACGGTGGACGCCATCGCGCAGGCGCAGCGCGCGGGCGGCCGCGTGATTGCGGTGGGCACCACCAGCCTGCGCGCGCTGGAAACCGCGGCGGCCGGCGGTGCACTCGAGGCCGGCTACGGCGAAACCAAGCTGTTCGTCATGCCGGGTTATCGTTTTCGCGTGGTCGAGCGGCTGCTCACCAATTTCCACCTGCCGAAATCGACGCTGATGATGCTGGTGTCGGCTTTCGGCGGCATGGATAATATCCGCCGCGCCTACCGGCATGCGGTCGAAGGCCGCTACCGCTTCTTCAGCTATGGCGATGCGATGCTGATCGAAAGACAGAGGCCCTGATGCAATTCGCAGTCAGCGCCACCGACGGGGCCGCGCGTCGCGGTACACTCAAGACCGCGCACGGCGAGATCGACACCCCGGCATTCATGCCGGTAGGCACCTACGGCAGCGTCAAGGCCATGAGCCCCCTTGAGCTGCGCGACATCGGCGCGCAGATCGTGCTCGGCAACACCTTTCACCTGTGGCTGCGTCCGGGGCTGGAGGTGATTGCAGCGCATGGCGGGCTGCACCGTTTCATGGGCTGGGACGGCCCCATACTCACCGACTCCGGGGGGTTCCAGGTGTTCAGCCTGGGGCCCTTGCGCAAGATCAGCGAAGAGGGCGTGAGATTCCAGTCGCCGGTCAATGGCGACGCGTGTTTTCTCACGCCGGAGGAGTCGATGCGCATACAGCGCGTGCTCGATTCCGACATCGTGATGGTGTTCGACGAGTGCACGCCTTATCCCGCCGACTTCGAGCAGGCGCGCGACTCCATGCGGCTGTCGCTGCGCTGGGCCGAACGCTCGAAACTGGCGCACGCAGGCAGCGCCAACGCCCTGTTCGGGATCGTGCAGGGCGGCATGCACGAATCGCTGCGCGACGAATCGCTGGCGGGGCTGGAGCGCATCGGCTTCGACGGTTACGCCATCGGCGGGCTATCGGTGGGCGAAACCAAGCAGGAGATGACGCGCATCCTCGGTCATACCGCGCCGCGCCTGCCGGCGGACAAGCCGCGCTATCTGATGGGGGTGGGCACGCCGCAGGACATCGTCGAGGCGGTAGCCGCCGGCATCGACATGTTTGACTGCGTGATGCCGACCCGCAACGCCCGCAACGGCTGGCTGTTCACGCGCAATGGCGTAATCAGGTTGCGCAACGCCCGCTATCGCGACGACCTGCGGCCGCTTGACGAGCGGTGCGGCTGCTATACCTGCCGCAATTTCACGCGCGCCTACCTGCACCATCTGCAGCGCGTGAACGAAATCCTCGGCGCCAGGCTCAATACCCTGCACAACCTGCATTATTACCAGGAACTGATGCGCGGCCTGCGCGCCGCGATTGCGGGCGGCAGGCTGTCCGCTTTCATTGGCGCTTTCGAGCAGGAGCAGGGAAAATCGTGTTAAAATACAAAGCTTTTGGGGCGTGCGCGCTTCTCGTATTCACGTATTCATCATCCGACGGAGGAATGACAGTGTTGATCAGTGAAGCTTGGGCACAGGGCGCGGCTGCGCCCGGCGGTGGCATGGAAAGCATGCTGCTTATCGTATTGATGTTCGTGGTGCTGTATTTCCTGATGATCCGGCCGCAGATGAAGCGCGCCAAGGAACACAAGGCGATGATCGAGGCCCTGCAAAAAGGCGATGAAGTGATTACCGCCGGCGGCATGCTGGGGCGCATCAGCAAAATCAACGAGAACTACGCAACGCTGGAGATCGCCAACAACGTCGAAATCCAGGTCCAGCGCGCAGCGGTGCAACTGGTGCTGCCCAAGGGCACCATCAAGAATATTGAGTAAGCCGAAGGAGTGAACGGGTAAGCGAATCACGGCGCCCGCGGATCGGGCGCACCCGTTTTCCGTCGCATACTTCGATACCCGGATTTCTCCGCTGACACGCCTTACTGCCAACATCCCGCGAGTTCTATGAACCGTTACCCTCTCTGGAAGAACATTCTCATCATCATTTCTCTGGTGGTGGGATTGCTTTACACCCTGCCCAATTTCTACGGCGAGGTGCCCGCGGTGCAGGTGTCGCCGATCAAGGCCATGCTCAAGGCCGATACCGCGCTGATGGGGCGTGTCGAGGACATACTCAAGACGGGCGGCGTCTCGCCGGACGGAGTGTTTCTCGACGCCACCAGCGTCAAGGCGCGCTTTGCCGATACGGATACCCAGATCAGGGCCAAGGACCTGCTGCAGTCCCGCCTGGGCGAGGATTACGTGGTGGCGCTGAACCTGCTGTCCAACAGCCCAGCCTGGCTCACTGCCATCGGCGCCCTGCCCATGTATCTCGGCCTCGACCTGCGCGGTGGCGTGCATTTCCTGCTGCAGGTCGACATGAAGACCGCGCTGACCAAGAAGATCGACGCGTTTGCCGCCGATATCCGCACTGCGCTGCGCGACAAGCGCATCCAGTACAGCGGCGTGGCGCGCAGCGGGCAGGCAGTCACGGTGCGTTTCCGCGATGCCGCCACGCGTGACAAGGCCATGGCCGAGATCGCCAAGCTCATGCCGGACCTCGATCTCAAGCCGCAGGATGACGGCTCGGAGTATCGCATTGTCGGCGTGCTCAAGCAGGAGGCGCAGCGCCAGGCCGAGAAGTTCGCGCTTGACCAGAACATCACCACGCTGCGCAACCGCGTCAATGAGCTGGGCGTGGCCGAGCCCATCATCCAGCAGCAGGGCGCCGACCGGGTGGTGGTGCAGCTGCCCGGGGTGCAGGACACCGCCAAGGCCAAGGACATCCTCGGCCGCACCGCGACCCTGGAGATTCGCATGGTCGAGGCGCACGCGGGCGACCCGTCGGCGCGCGACTACGATCCGCAGAAAGTCGAGCTTGCCATCGGCGGGCAGGTGCCGTTCGGCACCGAGCTGTTCTACGTGCAGCGCGATGGCGGCAAGGAAGCGCTGCTGCTGAGCAGGCAGGTCGTCATCACCGGCGACCGGCTGACGGACGCCTCGCCCGGCTTCGATCAGCAGGACAACCGGCCCATCGTCAGCGTGACCCTCGACGGGCAGGGCGCGCGCGTCTTCCAGCAGGTGACCCGCGAGGCGGTCAAGCGCCGCATGGCGATACTGCTCATCGACCGCGGCAAGGCCGAAGTGCTGACCGCGCCCGTCATCCAGTCCGAACTCGGTGCGCGTTTCCAGATCACCGGTTTCCGCAGCACCGAGGAAACCAAGGATCTGTCGCTGCTGCTGCGCGCCGGCGCGCTGGCGGCGCCCATGGACATCATCGAGGAGCGCACGGTGGGACCGTCGCTGGGCGCCGAGAACATCAAGATCGGCTTCCAGTCGACATGGATAGGCTTCGCCTCGATCGCGGTGTTCATGATTGCCTATTACATTCTGTTCGGCGTGTTTTCGGTGATCGCACTTGCCGCCAACGTGTTTTTCCTGGTGGCGCTGCTGTCCATGCTGCAGGCGACGCTGACCCTGCCCGGCATGGCGGGCATCGCGCTGACCATAGGCATGGCGATCGATGCCAACGTGCTGATCAACGAGCGCATACGCGAGGAGTTGCGTAACGGCAACACGCCGCAGGCGGCGATCCATGCCGGCTATGACCGCGCGTGGGGCACGATTCTCGATTCCAACATCACCACCCTGATCGCCGGACTGGCGCTGTTCATGTTCGGCTCGGGACCGGTAAAAGGATTCGCCGTAGTGCTGTGCCTGGGCATCCTGACTTCGATTTTCAGCGCGGTCATGGTGTCGCGCGGCATCGTCAATCTTTATTACGGCGGGCGCCGCAAGATCGACCGCGTTTCCATCGGTCAGGTGTGGAAGCCCGGAGCGGAAAAATAAGCACGGGGCATGGCACCAGCCAGGCAATGACGAGATAGAGAGGCAGCAATGGAGTTTTTCAGGATAAAACGCGACATCCCGTTCATGCGCCATGCGCTGATCTTCAACGTGATTTCCATCATCACGTTCCTGGTTGCGGTGGTGTCGCTGTCCACCAGGGGACTCAACTTCGGCGTGGATTTCACCGGTGGCACGGTAATGGAGGTGTCGTATTCGCAGCCAGCCGACCTCAACAAGGTGCGCGAGACGGTGGCCGGTCTCGGTTTTACCGAGGCCAGCGTGCAGAACTTCGGTTCCGCGCGAGACGTGCTGATCCGCCTGCCGGTAAAGCAGGGCGTGACCAGCGCCAAGCTCTCGGAAACCGTGGCGGCGGAATTGCGCAAGGCGGACAGTTCGGTCGAAGTGCGCCGCGTCGAGTTCGTCGGCCCGCAGGTGGGCAGGGAATTGTTCGAAAGCGGCGCGCTGGCGCTGTTCGTGGTCTGTCTGGGCATCGTGTTTTACCTGTGGCTGCGTTTCGAGTGGAAGTTCGGCGTGGCGGCCATCATCGCCAACCTGCATGACGTGGTGATCATCCTCGGGTTTTTCTCGATTTTTCAGTGGGAGTTTTCGCTGCCGGTGCTGGCCGCGGTGCTCGCCATTCTCGGCTACTCGGTCAATGAGTCTGTGGTGGTGTTCGACCGTGTGCGCGAGAACTTCCGCAAGATGCGCAAGGCGAGCGTGCCGCAAATCCTCGACAATGCCATCACCCGCACCATGTCGCGCACCATCATCACCCATTTTTCGACCCAGCTCATGGTGTGCTCGATGCTGATCTTCGGCGGCGAGACCCTGCATTATTTTGCGCTGGCGCTGACCATCGGCATCCTGTTCGGCATCTACTCGTCCGTGCTGGTGGCGTGCCCGCTGGTGATGTGGCTAGGCGTGTCGCGCGAGGACCTGGTCAAGCCCGAGAAGAAGGCCGACGCGGAAGCGGTGGTGTAGGCGGGCCGGTGGTGGAACTGCTCGCGACCTTCATCGATGTCGTCCTGCACCTGGACAAGCACCTGCAGGTGCTGGTGGCGCAGTACGGCGCCTGGGTCTACCTGATCCTGTTCGTGATCGTGTTCTGTGAAACCGGCCTTGTCGTCACGCCCTTCCTGCCCGGCGATTCGCTGCTATTCGTTGCCGGCACGGTCGCCGCGGCCGGCGGCATGGACGTGCACCTGCTGGTGCTGCTGCTCATCATAGCCGCGATTCTGGGCGACACCGTCAATTACTGGATAGGCAATTATCTGGGGCCGCGGGTTTTCCATTACCAGGATTCGCGCTGGCTCAACCGCAAGCACCTGGAGCGGGCGCACGCGTTTTACGAGCGCCACGGCGGCAAGACCATCGTCATCGCGCGCTTCGTTCCCATCATTCGCACTTACGCGCCCTTCGTCGCCGGCATCGGCGCGATGTCCTATGCGCGGTTCGTCGCCTACAACGTGGGCGGCGCCGTGCTGTGGGTGACGTCACTCGCTTATGCCGGCTATTTCTTCGGCAATCTGCCCATCATCAAGAACAACCTCACGCTGGTGATCATCGGCATCATCATCCTTTCCATCATGCCGGGCGTAATCGAATACCTCAGGCACCGCTCCCGTCCATCGTAAAGCCAGAAGTTAAAAAAAATACAATAAAAACAATAACTTATGTATATTTCGCGAGCTTGACCAGCATTTCCTCGAAGTCGCCGAGCGCATTGAAGCGCGGCTGGGCGGCGATGTGCGGCGTCATCACGACGTTGCGCAGGGCGAGCAGCGGATCGTCGGCGCGGCCGGGTTCTTCGTAGGGCGTGTCGGTGGCAAAACCGCCTAGGCGCCCGCTGCACAGGGCCTCCAGCAGGGCTGCGCGGTCCACCAGTTCCGCGCGCGAAACATTGACCAGGATGGCGCCGGGTTTCATCTGCGCAAACTCAGGGCGGCCGATGATGCCGCGCGTCGAGTCATTGCCCGGCAGGTGCAGGCTGACGTAGTCGGACTCGGCAAGCAGCGCGCCAAGCGGCGCGAAACGCGCGCCATAACGCGCTTCGTCTGCTGCCGGCAGGCGGCTGCGCTGGGTGTAGACGATGCGCATGCCGCAGGCTGCTGCACGCAGCGCCAGTTCGCGCCCGATTTCCCCCATGCCGACGATGCCCAGCTGGCTGCCGTGCAGTGTGCGCAGACCGCTGATGCGCGCCCAGTTGGCGTTGGCGGTATGCGCGCGGTCGAACGTGGCAGGAGCAAAGCCTGCCGCGCGCAGCTGCTCCAGGCTGATCAGGCCGTTGGTTTCGCACAGTCTGCGCGCCAGCGCCAGCATCAGGCCCAGGGCGTGCTCGGCGCAGGCCATGTTGGCGCGCCGGCGCAGCGTGAGCACCGCGATGCCGCGCCGCGCGCAGGCGGCGGTATCGATGTTGGCGGTGAGGGTGCCGTATTTCTGGACCGCCTTGAGCGCCTGCGCGCCAGCGAGTTCGGGTTCTCCGACGCGCAGCGATTCGACCACCGCTATCGCAGCGCCGGGAAGGCTGCCGGCGAACTCCTGCCGGGTGGCGACAAGACGCACCGTCGCGGGATAAAGCCTGCCCAGCCTGCTGCGCAGGGCGGCGCACCAGCCGGCAAAGTCGGGCAGGTCGTGCGCGAAAAAATCACTGAAGGCGGCAACCCGTGCGGCCGGTGCGGCCGGGTCGAGTATCACCTGCAGCAGCCGCGGGAAGGGGTCGTCCTCGACGACGAGGATAGGCGCTGTCATTCGCCCGGGATCCGGCCTGACGCGTCAGATTTTTGCGGCGAGGCCGGCGGCTTTGCCGATGTAGCTCGCGGGCGTGAGCGCGAGCAGGCGCTGGCGCTCCGCCTGCGGTATCGCCGTCAGGCCGTTGATGAAGGCGTGTAGCGTTTCGCGCGTGATGCCTTTGCCGCGCGTGAGCTCCTTCAGCTGCTCGTAGGCGCCGCTGACGCCGTAGCGGCGCATCACCGTCTGTATCGGCTCGGCCAGCACTTCCCAGTTTTCCTCCAGGTCCGCCGCCAGGCGCTGCGGGTTGGCCTCGAGCTTGTTGAGGCCCTTGAGGCAGGAGTCGTAGGCGAGCAGGGTGTAGCCGAGCGCCACGCCCATGTTGCGCAGGACGGTGGAGTCGGTGAGGTCGCGCTGCCAGCGCGATACCGGCAGTTTTTCGCTCATGTGCCGCAGCAGCGCATTGGCGATGCCGAGGTTGCCCTCGGAATTCTCGAAGTCTATGGGATTGACCTTGTGCGGCATGGTCGAGGAGCCGACCTCGCCTTCCTTCAGCTTCTGCTTGAAATAGCCCAGCGAGATATAGCCCCACACATCGCGGTCGAGGTCGAGCAGTATGGTATTGGCGCGCGCGCACGCATCGAACAGTTCGGCGATGGCGTCGTGCGGTTCTATCTGTATGGTGTAGGGATTGAATTCGAGCCCGAGCTTCTCGACGAAATCGCGCGCGAACTTTTCCCAGTCCACTTCGGGATAGGCTGCCAGGTGCGCGTTGTAGTTGCCGACCGCGCCGTTGATTTTCCCCAGCAGCCTCACCCCGGCGATGCGCTCGCGGGCGCGCTTGAGGCGCCAGGCAACGTTGGCCATTTCCTTGCCAAGGGTGGTCGGTGATGCGGGCTGGCCGTGGGTGTGCGCCAGCATTGCGGTGGCCGCGAATTCATGCGCCAGCGCCGCCAGTTTTTCGATGATCCCGTCCAGCGCCGGCAGCATGACGCTGTCGCGGGCGCGCTTGAGCATCAGCCCGTGGCACAGGTTGTTGATGTCCTCGGAGGTGCAGGCGAAATGAATGAATTCGGCAACCTTGACGATTTCCGTGTTGCCGGCGAGTTTTTCCTTGAGAAAATACTCGATGGCCTTGACGTCGTGGTTGGTTTTGGACTCGATGGCCTTGACGGTTTCGCCGTCGGCCACGGAAAAATTCGCGACCAGCGCGTCAAGCTGCGAGATCGTGGGCGCGGAGAACCGGGGCACTTCGGGGATTGCGGCTTCGCGCGACAGCGCCTTAAGCCACTCGACTTCGACCAGCACCCGGTAACGCATCAGCGCCAGTTCGCTGAAATGATCACGCAAGGCCGCAACTTTGCCGTGATAACGGCCGTCAAGCGGGGAGAGCGCGGAAAGCGGGGTCAGGTCGGAAGAGGCCATGGCGGCTGTCAAGTAAAATACCCGCTTATTTTAACATATTGCAGGCCGCATTCCCGCGCGGCGCAGGGAGAGACATGACAACAGCAAGCGAAGCGCTCGCGCATTTTGCGACCGGACTTGCATTTGAGGACATGCCTGGCGAGGTGGTGGAACGGGCCAAGGATTGCATCATCGACACCGTTGCCGCGTGCATCCACGGCGCGCAACTGCCGTGGACACAGACCGTCATCGAGTATGCGCGGCGCGGCAGCGCGCCCGGCGCATGCAGCGTGCTCGGCACGAGCATCAAGGTGCGCGCTCCCTTCGCCTGCCTGGCCAACGGCGCAGCCGCCCATGCATTTGAACTTGACGCGCTGGTCGAACCCAGCGTCGGCATCCATCCCAGTGCCGCGCTCGCGGTGCCGGGACTTGCCGTGGCGCAGGGCCTGGGCAAAAGCGGACGTGAACTGGTCGCAGCGGTGGTGGCGGGTTACGAAGTGCTGTACCGCATCGGTGATGCGGCGCGCCACTCGGTCGAGAAGCGCGGCTTCCATTCGCCGGGCGTGCTGGGCCCCTACGGCACCGCCGCTGTGGTCGGCAGGCTGTTCGGGCTCGATGCGCAGCGCATGGCGCACGCCTTCGGCATTGCGGGCTCGATGAGCTCGGGACTGATGGAATTCTCGCAAAGCGGCGGCATGGTGAAGCGCCTGCACCTCGGGCGCGCCGCCGAGGGCGGCTTCATGGCGACGGTGCTCGCCCGCGACGGCTATACCGGGCCCGCCTGCGTGCTGGAGGGAAAATACGGCACGCTCAACACCTTTTGCCGCGATGCCGATCCTGCGCGCCTCACGCGCGGGCTGGGCAGCGCATGGCATGTGATGAAGACCAAGATCAAGCGCTATGCCTGCCACGCCACCGCGCAGGTGCCGGTGACGCTGGCGCTCGGGCTCAAGGCGCAGCATGGCATCAACGGGGATGGGGTTGCCCGCATCGTCATTGCCGCCAACGAGAAAACCGTGAGCCACCACGCCATCCGCGAGCCCGCCGACATGACCATGATGCAGTACAGCGTGCCGTTCAGCGTGGCCCTTGCGCTGTACCTCGATCCCACCGATCCGCAGTCATTCTCGGAGGCCAGTCTCAACGATCCGCGAATACGCGCGCTGTCCAGGACGGCTGCAGTCGAGCTGCTGGAGCCGGCGCCCGGCACCCCGGGCACCGCATGCCGTCTGACCCTGCATCTGAAAAACGGCGGGCAACTGTCGGCCGCGGGACATGATTTCAAGGGCGCGCCAACCATGCCGCTGAGCCGCGCCGAACTGCTGGAAAAATTCCTCAGGCTGACCGCGCATCGTGACCGTGCGAAAGCCGGGCAACTGTTCGCGCAGCTCGCCGAGGCGGAGAAGCTGGCAGACATCGGCAAGCTGGATTTCGCCCTGTAGGCGAAGACCGTAGCGCGCGCTTTCTCCGGCGGCGACTGTGCTAATCTTGAGCAGCCCGATTTCCGGAGAAAGCTCATGAGAAACGTTTTTCTGGCCGTGCTTGCCGCGGTGCTTGCGCAGCAGGCCGTTGCCGCGGAAAACTTTCCTGCAAAGACGATACGTTTCATCGTGCCGTTTCCACCGGGAGGCGCGACCGACGTGGTGACGCGCGTGGTGGCGCAGAAACTCAACGACCAGTACAGGCGCCAGGTGGCGGTGGTCGACAATCGCGCCGGGGCGGGCGGCGTGGTGGGTTCCGAGCTGGCGGCGCGTGCGGCGCCCGACGGCTACACCCTGGTCATGGGCACCACGGGTACCCACGCCATCAATGCCAGCCTGTACGCGAAGCCGTCTTACGACCCGATCAGGGACTTCGTTGCGATCACGCCCAGCGCGCTGCTGCCCAATATGATCGTGGTGCATCCTTCGGTGCCGGTCAGGAACATCAGGGAAATGATCGCGCTTGCCAGGGCGCGTCCCGGCCAGCTGTCCTATGCTTCGTCGGGAAATTTCCTTTATCTGAGCGGCGCGCTGTTCACCAGCATGGCGAAAATAGACATGCTGCACGTGCCGTTCAAGGGCGGCGCGCAGGCGATGCCGGCGGTGATGGCGGGCGACGTGGCCAGTTCTTTCGCCACCATCGTGTCAGCGCTGCCGCTGGTGAGCAGCGGCAAGCTGCGCGGACTGGCGGTGACCAGCGCCAAGCGTTTCCCGACGGCGAAGGAGTTTCCGACCGTTGCGGAATCCGGGTTGCCGGGCTACGAGGCGGTCGCGTGGTACGGCGTGTTTGCGCCGGGCGGCACGCCTGGGGACATCGTCGCGAAGCTGAATGCCGACATCGTGAACATTGTCAATGCGCAGGATGTGCGCGACATCTTTCTCAAGCAGGGTGCCGAGTCGTACGCGACGCGCCCGGAAGAATTCGCCCGGGTCGTGCAACGCGACGTGGCGAAGTGGGCGAAGGTGGTCAAGGCATCCGGCGCCAAGGCGGACTGAGGCCATCCTGTCTTGTCGCACTCCTGCTTAATTTTCAAATCTTCGCGCGCCGCAGGCTGTCTTCGGCGACGGTTTTCAGCAACCGGCCGAGGTCGGCCTTCAGCTTTGCGTAGCCTGGGGTTTTGCGGAAGGTCCCGGTGTCGATGAACAGTTTCTTGTTGATTTCCACCTGTATGCTGTCGATGCCCAGCGCCGGATTGCCGTGCCGCGCGATCAGTTCGTTGCCGACGTAAGGGTCGTTGACCGACACGCTGTAGCCGTAGCTTTTCAGCGTTTCCACGACCAGTTCCATCGCTTCGCGCGACGCGGTTTTGCCGTGAAGATCGCTCACGCAGAAATCCGCGCGCGGTTTGCCGGCGTCCGGATGCGTGGGTGCGCCGACGGCAGACATGCAGTGGCATGAGATCTGGCGCAGCACGCCGAAGCGTTCGTGCAATGCATCGACGACGCGCTTGAGCTCGGCGTGGTACGGCCGGTAATAGAGATCAAGGCGCTCCTCGATTTCGGGCACCGTGAGCTTGCGCTCCTGGAACGGTTCACCGTAGCGCGACCGGGTCTTGATCAGGCCCAGCCCCTCGAGCGTGCGTGCCGTCGGCTTCAGCGGAACCGGCCACTGCCCATCAACCACGGCGGGATCCATGTCGAGTTCGCTGCGGTTGACGTCTATCCAGGTATTGGGGAAGCAGCAGTAGAGCAGCGTGCCGCCAAGCGACGGGGTGGCGGCATACAGGTCTTCCAGATACATCGACACGTTGTCATGCACCGTGGTGAACGGCAGCGGCGTGCGGTATTGCGGCGGGTACTCGCGGCCGCTGCGCGAGACGTCGACGAGCAGCGGCGCCGGCGCAGCGGCCGGTGCGTAGCGCAGGAACAGGCCGGGTTGGGCGTGAATCATCTTTGCTCCTTGGCAGCATGCATGCAACTCACGGTTTCTATGCGAAGTTTGCCGTGGTGTCAACGGCTGCCGCAGCGCAGCGCGGCACGCGCGCGTGCCGCCCCTTGCGTCCGGGGCCAGGGCTGGGATAGTATTTCGTTAATCAAAATATTATTCCGTTTAACGGAATTTGGAGGATGCATGCCCGCACCAGCCCCGAACCAGTCCCCGCCGCCCGCGCTGGCCCCGCATCAAGGCAGAACCCTGGCGGCCGGCGAGATCAGCGTCAGCCCGGATGGCGATGTGCGTCTGCGCGGCGTGCAATGCGCCGAATGCGGGATGAAAGTGTTCCCGGTGAGCGAAGTCTGCCCCGGCTGCCTTTCCACCCGTCTCAAGGAACTGATGCTGGGCGGCGAAGGCAGGCTCTACAGCTACACCACGGTGCATGTTGCCCCGCCCGGATGGCAGACGCCTTACGTGGTGGGCTACGTGGACACGCCGGAGGGTGTGCGGCTGTTCGGCAAGGTAAAGACAGACATAAAGACCGGGGCCGGCGAGCAGCAGGCACTGCGCGTCGACATGCCCGTAGAAGTGCGGGTGGTGGCGGATGGCGACCACTACCGGTATTACTTCGAACCCAGCCCGCAGTGAACGGAGCACAATGAGCGGAGAATACGCATGAAAGGCAATCTGCGTTCCGTCTCGGTGATCGGCACCGGGATGATCAGGTTCGGCAAACATCGCGATGTCACCGTGCCGCAGCTCGCGCGCCCGGCGGTGATGGAAGCGCTCAAGGAAGCCGGCATCGCAAACAAGCAAATCGAGTCCATTTACTCCGGCGCGGCGATTTCCGGCTGGATGGCCGGGCAGCGTGTTGCGCGCGAAACCGGCATGAGCGGCGTCGCGGTGGTCAACTGCGAGAACGCGTGCTCGAGCAGCGCCACTGCGTTTCGCGAAGCGTGGATTGCGGTTGCCACCGGCATCGTCGATTACGTCCTGGTGCTCGGCGTCGAGCAGCTGACGCGGCTCGGTGGTGGAACCCTGCCCCTGGACCGCGAGGACATCGAGGTGGCCAACGGCATGGTGATGCCCGGACTTTACGCCATGCGTGCGCAGCGCTACCTGCACGACTACGGCGCCACGGAAAAAGACCTGGCCGCAGTGGCGGTCAAGGCGCGCAGGCACGGCGCGCTCAATCCCCATGCCCAGTTCCAGACCGAGACCACCATAGACGAGGTGCTGTCTTCGCGGCGCATTGCCGACCCGCTGACCCTGCTGCAGTGCTGCCCGACCGGAGACGGCGCCGCCGCGCTGGTGATCTGCCCGTCGGATATCGCGCCCCGCCATAACCCGCAGCACGTGCGCGTGCTCGGGTCGCATCTCGCGTCGGGCCGCTACCTGACCGGTTTTCGCGACATGACGATACCGGAAATCACGGTGCGCTGTTCGGGCGAGCTGTACGAAGAGACCGGCGTCGGTCCCGAGGACATCGACGTGCTGGAATGCCACGATGCATTCTCGATCGCCGAGCTGCTGTACTACGAAGCGCTGGGCTTGTGCGGGCGCGGCGAAGGCGTGAAGCTACTGCACGATGGCGCGACGTCGCTGGGCGGGCGCATTCCCGTCAACCCGAGCGGCGGGCTGTTGTCCAAGGGGCATCCGGTGGGGGCAAGCGGCGCTGCGCAGATGGTCGAGATCGTGCGCCAGCTTCAGGGCAGGTGCGGCGTGCGCCAGGTGGCTGACGCCAAGATCGGGCTCACGCATGTCACCGGCGGCGGCACCTACGGTTTCGACCACGGCGCATGCGCAATTCACCTGTTCGGCCGTTGAGCGCAGCCATGGCCGCAGCCAATCAAGGCAGGGCTGCCGACACCGGCACGGTAAGCCGCGCCATTGCCATTCTGCGCGAAATGGCGGAAGCCGAGGGCGATGTGCAGATCAAGACGCTGGCGGAACACCTGCAACTGCCGCCGTCGACCGTGCACCGCCTGCTGGAACTGCTGGCGCAGGAGGGCATGATAGAGCGCGACGAAGCGGCGCGCGCCTACCGTGTCGGGCGCGAATTCTTCCGGCTGTCCTCGCTGGTATTCAACAGGCATCCCATACAGTCCGTCGCGATGCCCATCCTGAAGCAGGCGCTGCAGGAGCACAACGAGACTGCCTATCTCGGCCTGTACCTGCCGCAGGAGGAAAAAATGATGTTTGCGGCGGCATGCGAGTCATCGCATCCGCTGGGCTACCGGGTCAAGAAAAACGAGCCTTTGTCCCTCCTCACTGGCGCATCGGGGCGCTCCATCCTCGCCCATCTGCCGAAGGATGTCGTCGAGCACGTGCTGGCCGCAGAAAAGGATGACCCCGCGGTACGCAGGGCTGCGCCCTCGCGCAAGGCCCTGCACGAAGCGCTTGCGCAGATCCGCGCCCAGGGATATGCGGTGACGTTCGGGCAGCGCATACCGGGCGCGGTCGGCATTTTCTCCGGCGTGTTCGACATGCACGGCAAGATCGTGGGCAGCATAGGCTATACCATCCCCGAGCAGAGATACCGCAAGAACCTGTTGCCGCAGCTGTGTGCGGCGGTGCGCAAGTCCGCGCAAGCCCTGTCCCGCGCCCTGGGATACCAGGAAAGAATGACCGCATAGGAAAGCTGCCATGAACAAGGAACAAAAAGCGCCGCCGGCGCAGCCCCTCAAGGGCTTGCGGGTGCTCGATCTCACGCAGTTTCTGTCGGGACCCTATGCCACCATGATTCTTGGCGATCTGGGCGCGGAGGTGATCAAGATCGAACCCCACGGCGGTGATTCCGCGCGCGCCATCCCGCCGCATTTCGTCGGTGACGACAGCGCGTATTACCTGAGCGTCAACCGCAACAAGCAAAGCGTGGCGGTGGACATGAAACAGGCGGCCGGTCGCGAGGTCGTGCGCGAACTGGCGTTGCGCTGCGATGTGCTGATCGAAAACTTCCGACCGGGCGTGGCGCAGAAACTCGGGCTGTCCTATGAGGAACTGAGCGCGCAGCAGCCGCGGCTGGTGTGGTGCAGTATCTCGGGCTTCGGACAGGACGGACCTTATCGTGACTACCCCGCCTACGACATGATTGTGCAGGCGCTGTCCGGCGGCATGAGCCTGACCGGCGAGCACGGCGGCCTGCCGGTGCGCTCCGGCATTCCCCTTGGTGATCTTGCCGCCGGGATGTTTTCCGTGATCGGCATCCAGTCCGCGCTGCTCGAGCGCGAACGCAGCGGGCGCGGCAAGCAGATCGATATTGCGATGCTCGATTGCCAGATTTCGATGCTGTGCTACCAGGCCGCCTACCACCTGATCACCGGCGTGGTGCCGGGCACCCAGGGCCGCGGACATGATTCCATACCCACTTACCGTGCATTCGTTGCGGGAGACAATGTCAATGTCGTGGTTTGCGCCAATACCGAGAGGATGTGGGAGGAAATGGCGGGCGCGCTCGGGGTGCCCGAACTGATCACCGATCCCCGCTTCAAGACCAACGCCGACCGCTATCGCAACCGCGCCGAACTGTGGCCGCTGCTCGATGCCGCTTTCCTGCGCCAGCCGTCCACCCACTGGGTGGAGCGTTTCCGCGCCAGCGCCATCCCGGTCGGCGTCGTCAACACGCTCGACAGGGCGCTCACTGATCCGCACGTGCAGCACCGCAACATGGTGCTCGATCTCGGCGGCGAGGGGCGGCCGGTGCGCGTGGCGGGGAATCCGGTCAAGTTCACGGGCGAACAGGAACCTGCGGCGGTCTACCCGCCGCCGCTGGGCGCAGATACCGGCAGCGTGCTGGCCCGCGTGCTGGGCTGGCCGCCGGAGCGCGTGGAGGCGCTGCTCAAGCAGGGGGTGCTGCTGGATCGCGCTGCTTCTGCCCGGGACAGAACGGCGGCATGAAGCGCGCGCTGATCCAAAAACGGGAAAATCGATGAACCTGAACCTGTCTGGAAAAACCGCGCTCGTGACCGGCGCCTCGCGCGGCATCGGTTATGCGGTGGCGCATGCGCTGGCCGAGGAAGGCTGCCGCCTGCATCTTGCAGCGAGAGACGCAGCCGCGCTGGAACGGGCATGCGCGCACATGCGCGCCACCTTTGACGTAGACGCGACGCCGCATGCGGCCGATCTCGGATCTGCGGGCGCCGCCGAGGCGCTGGCGGTCGCGGCGGGCGCAGTCGACATTCTGGTCAATTGCGCAGGCGCGATCCCGCAGGGCACGCTGACCGGCGTTGCCGAAAGCGCGTGGCGGCAGGCCTGGGACCTCAAGGTGTTCGGCTATATCAATCTTGCGCGCGCGGTCTATCGCGGCATGAGCGAAAGGCGCGGCGGGGTGATTGTCAACATCGTCGGCGTTGCGGGCCAGCAGCCTGCGCCCGCCTATATCGCCGGGTGCACCGGCAACGCGGCCCTGCTGTCGTTCAGCCAGGCGCTGGGCGCGGAAAGCGTGGACCGCGGCGTGCGGGTCGTCGCCGTGAATCCGGGCGCAACCGAAACCGACAGGCAGACCACGCGCTGGAAGGCGCGGGCGAAAGCCGAACTTGGTGACGAGAGCCGCTGGCGCGAACTGACTGCCGGCTATCCGTTCGGGCGGCTGGCGAAGCCGGCGGAGATCGCCGATGTGGTGGCCTTCCTCGCCTCGGAGCGGGCGGGCTATGTGTCGGGCGCGGTAATTACCGTGGATGGCGGCGCCGGTTTCAGGCGCTGAGCGGGACAAACAAGGAGCGGTTTGAATCATGTCGGAACAGGGCCAGCACGAAGTATCGGAAATGATGAAGCAACTCTCCGCGTACATGGCAGCGGCAGCGCGCAAACCGCTGCCCGCCGCGGTAGCGGAGAAAACCAAGCACCATATCGCGGATACGCTGGCGGCCATGATCTCCGGCGCCAGGCTGTTGCCGGGCCGGCGCGCCATCGACTTCGTGAAAACCCAGGGCGGGGCGAAGGAAGCCAGCGTCATGGGTGGCAAGCTGGTCACTTCGGCGATTCACGCCGCCTTCGCCAACGGCATGTCGGCGCACGCCGACGAGACCGACGATTCGCACCAGGGCGGGCTGTTTCATCCCGGCTGCGGCGTGGTGCCGGCGGCATGGGCCACGGCTGAACGCAGGCATGCCTCGGGCCGCAATCTGCTGCGCGCCGTCGCCCTCGGCTATGACGTCGGTGCGCGCGTCAACATGGCGCTGGGCGGCGTGAAGTTTCTGAATGCGGCGCATTCATCGCATACTTTCGGCGCATTGTTCGGCGGCGCTGCGGCGGCAGGCGCCCTGGTCCGCCTCGATGCCCGGCGCATGCGCTTTCTGCTGGCATACGCTGCCCAGCAGGCTTCGGGAATCTCGTGCTGGATGCGCGATCCCGACCACATCGAAAAGGCCTTTGATTTCGGCGGCATGCCGGCGCGCAACGCGGTTTACGCCGCGGCCCTGGTCGAGCAGGGTTTTACCGGCGTCGAAGACGTATTCAGCGGGCCGCGCAACTTCTGGATCGCCTACGACGGGCACGTCGACACCGGGCATGTGACGCGCGAGCTGGGCAAGACCTTCGAGATCATGCGTTCCAACATCAAGAAGTGGTCAGTGGGTTCGCCCATCCAGCCGGCGCTCGATGCGCTGTCCAACCTGATCGAGAAGCACGGCCTGCGCACCGAGGATGCGGAGCGCATAAGGGTGCAGGTGCAGGACTCGGAATCGTACATCGTCGATGACCGCGACATGCCGGACATCTGCATGCAGCACCTGATCGCGGTGATGCTGATCGACGGCAAGGTAACGTTTGCGTCTTCCCACGATGTGCGGCGCATGAAGGACCGCAAGGTGCTGGATGTGCGCAAGCGCATCGAGTACCTCGGCAGCCCCGAGCTGACGCGGCAGGGCGGCCGTCAGGCCATTGTCGAGGTGTGGACCCGCGACGGACGGCAGTTGCGCCACCATACGACGGTGGTCAAGGGTGCGTGGGAAAACCCCATGACGCGGGCCGAGGTCGACGAAAAATGCTTCGACCTGATTGCCGGTGTCACCGGGCGCAAGCGCGCGCGCGCGCTGCTCGACCGCGTGTGGGGCCTGGAGCGCGAGACGGACATCGCGGCGCTGCGTCCGCTGCTGCAGGCGTGAGCCGCCGATGGATGACAATCCTTTCTTGCGGCTGCTGGGGGTGGAACTCACCGACTGGCAGCCTGATCTGGCGGAATTGCAGTGCGAGCTCAGGCCCGAGCTGCTCAACCGCAGCGGCGCCTTGCAGGGTGGAGTGCTCGCCACGCTGATCGATGCGGTATGCGGCTACTCCGGGCTTTACGGCGGCACGCCGGACCAGCCCAGGCATGCGGTCACCATCACCCTTAACGTCAATTACGTGGGCAGGGTGTCGTCAGGCCGCCTGCGTGCGGTCGGCAGGCGTTATGGTGGCGGCCGCAAGGTATTTTTCGCGCGCGGCGAGGTGTTCGATGCCCGGGGCAATCTGGTTGCCGCGGGACAGACCGCGCACAAGTATGTGCAAGGCGCTTAGTCAGGCCGGCGCGTAGTGTAATTGCAGCAAATCATTCCAATATCAAATGAGGAGAGAAACATGAAATCCCGATTTTCCGGACTGTTGCTGAATCTGGCGCCCCGCGCGCTGTTGGCCGCGGGCGCAATCGCCGCCCTGCCGGCGGCGCAGGCGCAGACGGAGCCGTTTCCGTCGCGTCCCATCCGCATTCTGGTGGGCTCGGCCCCGGGTGGCGGCCTGGACACCACCGCGCGCGCGATTTCCGACCGCTTGTCGGCGGCCCTGGGCCAGCCGGTGGTGGTCGACAACCGTCCCGGCGCCGCAGGCACGGTCGCGGGCCAGATTCTTTCCAAGTCCACGCCCGACGGTTACACCATCAATCTTGGCGCCATCGGCAACCTGGCGGTCAACTACAGCCTCTACAAGAACATCGGCTATCACCCGCTCAAGGATATCGCCCCCGTCACCATGATGGTCGATGCCACCAACATCGTGGTGGTTCACCCCGGCGTTGCCGCAAACAGCTTCAAGGATCTGCTGGCCCTGGCCAGGAAGCAGCCCGGAATGACTTATGGGTCGTCAGGCTCCGGCAATGCGGGCCATCTCGCGGGCGAGCTGCTGGCGCGCATGGCCAAGGTTGAGCTCACGCATGTGCCATACAAGGGCGGCGGCCCCGCCATGCTCGATCTCGTGGGCGGCAGGATCAACATGATATTCGCATCGCCCTCGTCGGCCATTCCGCAGGCCAAGGCGGGCAAGATACGGGCGGTTGCGGTCACCACGCGCAAGCGTTCGGTTATCGTTCCCGATCTGCCGACGATTGCCGAATCGGGGGTTCCCGGCTATGAAGTCAACAACTGGTACGCGATGGCGGCGCCCGCCAACACGCCGCGGGCGGTGATCGCGCGACTCAACAAGGAACTGGTCGCCATCCTCAACAACGCCGAGGTGAAGCAGGTCCTGCTGCAGCAGGGGCTGGAGGCATCCCCTTCGACGCCCGAAGCGCTCGGAAAATACATGAAGTCCGAGTTCGAGAAGTGGGGCAAGCTGATTGCGGACGCCAAGATTTCCGCGCAATGACGGACGGCATGTACGTAACTGCGAGGCGCTCGACATGAATACGATATTCCATCTTTCTTTTCCCATCGACGACCTCGACAAGGCCCGGCAGTTCTACGGCGAAGTGCTGGGATGCGAGCAGGGGCGCACCGAAGCCGACCGCATTGATTTCAATTTCTTCGGCCATCACATCGTTGCCCAGCTGTCGCGGGAAGAGGCGGCGCACCGCTCAGTGGGAGTCGGCAAGGAGCGCTATCCGCTGCGCCATTTCGGCGCGATCGTGCCCAAGGCGGTATTCGAGCGCATTGCGAGCCGGCTGCAGCAGGCCGGCGCGCACTTTGTCATTCCGCCCGAGACCCGCCACGTGGGAACGGTGCGCGAGCAGTCGACCATGCTGGTGATCGATCCCTGCGGCAACGGCCTCGAGTTCAAGTCGCTGGCGCAACCGGACAACGTCTTCAAACCCTGATACCGATGGAGCAAAAGCCATGTCCCGCGTAGTGCATCTGGCGCTGAAAGTAAGCGATATCGAGCGTGCCGCCGAATTCTGGCAGAAAGTTTTCGGTTTCAAACGCTCCGAAGTGACGCGCAAGCGCGGTCACACCTCCTGCCATCTCACCGACGGCAGGTTCGATCTCGCGCTCATCCAGTACGACAGCGAGGAAACCGTGGAGGCCGGTTTTGCCGGGCCAGGGCCGCGCATCCACCACTTCGGCATCGCGGTCGACGATGTCGCGGGCACGGAAAGCGAGCTGCGACAGCATGGTTGTGAAATACTGAGCCAGCCCGGCGTGACCCCGGTCAAGTTTCGCGCGCCCGGGGGCGTCATTGCCGAAGTCGGCCCGGCTGCCGTCTATCCCGGGGTCGACATCCGCGACTGAGTCCGGGCGTGCCGGCGCGCCCGTGGCCGGCTGTCAAATTCCCGCAATATTCGGCCTGTAATCTCCCTGTCACACTGTCGCGGCGCATGGGCGTCGCGCGGGCGCTTACATCTTGAGGGAGTTGCCATGCGCTGTTTGCCGCAATCCGCATCCTGCCGCACTATCGTGGTATTTGCAGCCTTGGTCATGGGGTTTTCGTCGGGGACGCGGGCACAGGATATCAACGGCGGCCCGCAGGCTGCGGCCTATCCTGTCAAGCCGGTACGCATGGTGGTGCCGCTCGCGCCGGGCGGTGGCAGCGATATCGTCGGCCGCATCGTGGCCCAGGCGCTGACGGAAAAATGGGGGCAGACGGTGGTGGTCGACAACCGGCCCGGCGCCGGCGGCACCCTGGGCAATGCCATCGTCGCGAGGTCCGCTGCGGACGGCTACACCCTGCTGGTGTCGAGCTCGACCATGGCGATCAGTCCCTCGCTGATCAAAAACCAGCCATCGGACATCATCAGGGATTTCCGGCCGGTCACCCTGCTGGCGAGCCAGCCCAGCATCATCGCGGTTCATCCCGGGGTTGCGGCGAACACGCTCAGGGAACTGATGGAAGTGATGAAGGCGCAGTCCGGAAGGCTTGCGTTTGGCTCCGCTGGCATCGGCACGGCCAGCCATCTCGCCAACGAGCAATTCGCCGTGGCGGCGGGCGTGAAAGCGCTGCATGTGCCGTACAAGAGCGCGGGACTTGCCGCCACCGCCCTGCTGGCAGGCGAAATCCAGTTCATGGTGACCAACATGGCTACCGCCCTGCCGCAGGTCAGGTCGGGCAGGCTCAAGGGCCTGGCAGTCACCGGCGGGCAACGCGTGGCTTCCATGCCGGAGTTGCCGACCGCAGCCGAGGCAGGCCTCGCCGGATATGAGTACACCACGTGGTATGCCATGCTGCTGCCGGCGGGTACTGCTGCGGCTGTGCTTGCGCGTGTGCATGGCGATGTCGTCGGCGTCATACGCCAGTCCCAGGTCAGGGCGCAGTTTGCCGCCCAGGGCCTGGACGTGCACGGTACCAGTTCCGCAGAATTCGCGGCCTACCTCAAGGCCGAAGTCGCAAAGTGGAGCGGCGTGGTGCAGGTCGCCGGGCTCAACACCCGCTAGCAGCGAACCCGACGGCAGACGCGCGCCGCACGTGCGGCGGCCGGCTGTCGTTGCATTGACGCACCATGCATGCATTGTTAGCATTTGCCTGTGCGACTGACCGGCCGCGCGGAAGCGGGCGACCGGTGACTGTGGTCGTGTTGGGCAAATCGTGTTCGGTCAGCCGGGGGTAAGTTTCCTGGAACAATCCAGACCTTTGAATCTGCCGGCTGTTTGCCTGTAGCGGCCATGAATACCCGTCTGTTCTGAATGTTTTCCCGAGGCAGCGGGATCAGCCAGGACCTGCCGCATTCCCTATCGGCGCAAAACGGAGTCTCTGCGATGAGATTATTCCGGAGCGCACGCAAGGGTGATGCATCGGCAAGGAGGAGAAAATCGAGCGTAAAGAGCTGGGTCTGGCCGTGGTCGGCGCGGGCCGCATCGGTGGCCTGCGCGCGCGGCTTGCCGCCGGGCATCCGGCGGTGCGCTTCATCGCAGTGTCGGACCAGGACACCGCCAGGGCGCGCGATCTCGCGCAGAAAACCGGCGCGCAATTCCATTCGGGCAGCAACGACGAAGTCATTTCGCGGCCCGAGGTCAACGCGGTGGTGGTTTCGACCAGCGAGGGCGAGCATGTGGCGCCGGTGCTCAGGGCGCTCGAACTGGGCAAGCCGGTGCTGGTGGAGAAACCGCTGGCGCTTACGCTGGAGGACGCCGATCGCATTGTGCGCGCTGCCGAGAAGGCCGCTGTCAGCGTGCATGTGGCCTACAGCCGCCGCTACAAAGAGCGCTACCTCATCGCCAAGGAGCAGATCACCCAGGGCCGGGTGGGCAAAATGGTCGGCGGCGCGGCGCGCGTGTTCAATTCCCGCTCCCAGGCGCTGGCCATGCTGAGACGCAACCGCCATGCTACGCCGGTGGTGGACGCGCTTACCTATTACGTCGATCTCATGAACTGGCTGCTGGAGGGCAGGCCGCTGGCTGAAGTCTACGCCCGCGGCCAGAAGGGCGTGCTGAAAGACGCCGGCTATGCCGAGGTCGACGACGTCAGCTATGCCATACTCACCTACGCCGATGGCACGGTGGTGAACCTGGGCGTGAGTTACGCGCTGCCGGAAAAATATCCGGCGCTGGGCCACGCGGCGCGGGTCGAGGTGCTGGGCACCGAGGGCGTGATCATCCTCGATGACGACCACACCGACCAGCTGATGTACACCAACAAAGGCATTCCGCACGTCTATCTGCCCGACCACCATGTCAACATGGTGTTTCTGCAAAGCGGTACGCCCGGTGATTGGGCGCTGGGCGAATTCTGGGGTCCGATTCCCAACGAGACGCGTGCCTGGCTGGACTTCCTCGCCATGGGCAAGCCATGCGTGCTGGCCACGCCAAGTGAGGCGCGCGCCAATCTCGAGGCCACGCTCGCCATCGAGCATTCGATTGCGACGGGCCGCGCGGTGACGCTGCCGCTGGCGTGATGAGGATATCCATAGGGAGGCAAGCATGAGCAGGATCGTGCCGGCGCTATGCGCGCTGCTGTTTGCGGCACTGTGCGGTGTGGTGCAGGCTGCGGACGGAGGCTATCCGCAGCGGCCGATACGCATGATCGTGGCTTACCCGCCCGGTGGCGGCACCGATCAGGTGGGGCGCATCATGGCCGACCGGCTGGCAGTGAATCTGGGCCAGAACGTGGTCATCGACAATCGTGGCGGCGCAACCGGCAATATCGGCACCGAGCTTGCCGCCCGCGCCAATCCCGACGGCCATACCCTGCTGATGGGCAATGTCGCGCCCAATGCGATCAACGTCAGCCTGTTCAGGAAAATCGGCTTCGACCCGGTGAAGGATTTCGCGCCGATCAGCCTGGTGGCGGTGACGCCCAATATCCTGGTGGCGCATCCCTCGGTGGCGGTCAAAACCGTGAAGGATCTGATCGCGCTGGCCAAGGCCAGGCCGGGGACGCTCAATTTCCCTTCCGCCGGCCTGGGCAGTTCCTCTCACCTCGCGGGCGAAATGCTCAAATCCATGGCCGGCGTGGACATGGTGCACGTGCCGTACAAGGGCGGCGGGCCGGCGCTGATCGCGCTGATCTCGGGGCAGGTGCAGATCATGTTCGCCACCATGCCGGCGGCCATGCCGCACGTGAAGTCGGGCAAGGTGCGGCCGGTGGCGGTCACCACCGCCAGGCGTTCCAGCGCCATGCCGGAATTGCCGACCATTGCCGAAGCGGGCGTTGCCGGTTACGAAGCCGCCACCTGGTACGGCCTGCTCGCGCCGGCGGGCACGCCCAGGGCGGTGGTGGGCCGGCTGCACGGCGAGGTGGTGAAAATACTGGGCGGCGAAACCCGCGAACGCCTGGGCGCGCTGGGATTCGAACCTGCGGGCACCACGCCGGGCGAGTTTGCCGCTTACATCAAGTCGGAAATCGTCAAGTGGGCGAAAGTCATCAAGGACGCGAATGTCCGCTCCGAATGACGTGCGGCGGAATGGCGATCATGGCAATAAGGTTTGACTGGGGAATCAAATGATGAAACTTTACATGCAGGCATCGCTGGCCGGCGTGCTGGCGGTCTGCGCCGCGGGCGCGCTGGCGCAGACGGCTGCCTATCCCGTCAAGCCGTTGCGCTTCATCGTGCCCTATCCGCCGGGCGGGGGCACTGATACCGTTGCGCGTCTCATCGCGCAGCCCCTGAGCGACCGGCTCAGGCAGCAGGTGGTGGTCGACAATCGCGGCGGCGCGAACGCCATCATCGGCACCGAGATGGGGGCCAAGGCCGCGCCCGACGGCTACACCCTGGTGTTCTGCCTTCCGGCCAGCGTTTCGGTGAATCCGACTTATTACCGCAACCTGCCATATGACCCGCAACAGGATTTCGCGCCGGTGATCCAGCTCAACACCATCGCCCTGTTGCTGGTCACGACGCCTGCGCTGCCTGCCAAAAACGTCAAGGAGCTGATTGCGCTGGCCAAGTCCAGGCCCGGGCAGTTCAATTTCGCTTCGTCGGGCAACGGCAGCGCCGCGCATCTGGCGATGGAACTATTCAATCTGATGGCCGGCGTGAAAATGGTACACGTGCCCTACAAGGGCGGCGGGCCGGCGCTGACCGACATCATCGGCGGGCAGATGCACATGATGGCCGGGCCCATGATCGCCGCATTGCCGCACGTCAAGTCCGGCCGTGTCAGGGCGCTGGCGGTGACTACCGAGCGACGGGTCAAGGGCCTGCCGGACGTTCCGGCCATTGCCGAGTCGCTGCCCGGCTATGAAAGCAGCATCTGGCATGGCGTGCTGGTGCCCAGGGGCACGCCGGCGGCCATCATCGCGCGTCTGAACCGTGAAATCGATGAGATACTCAAGATTCCGGAAGTGCAGCGCCGCCTCGACAGCGAGGGTGCGGAGCCGGTGGGCGGATCGCCCGGGAAATTCGCCGCGTTGATCAAATCCGATACCGCGAAGTATGCGAAGCTGCTCAAGGAAGTCGGGCTGGCCGGCAGCGGCACGCGCTGAAGCGCGCCGCCCGCTCCGGACAAAAACACGTTTTCGCGCGCTGGCGCACATGCATAGAGTGAGGAGAGACCGTTGAAGGCAGGATTCCAGTATTTCCCCGAGAATTTCATGTGGTCGCAGGGCATGATGATCGTGATCGAGATGGCGCGCTGGGGCGGCTCGGCCATGAGTGAAGTCGACCGCGTCGGCAAGCGCCTCAAGGACAAGGTGGGCAACAACGCGGCCTGGGGCGAGGAATGGGAGAAAGAGGCGCGGCGCATCGAAAAAATGGGCGATGATGCGCTGGCGCAAAAACACGTGCTGTCGGCGGCGGGGCATTATCTGCGCGCCGCGACTTATTACTTCACCGCCGACCGTTTCGTGGCGCCCGGCCCCAAGAAGACCGAGCTTTACCGGAACTGCCTGCGCTGTTTCCACGCCGGCATCAGGGAGCGCCATCCCAACATCGAGCGCGTCGAGGTCAAGTACGGGGACACCACGCTGCCCGCGTGGTTCATGAAGGCGCCGGTCGCGGGCAGGGCGCCCGCGGTGTGCTTTTTCGACGGACTCGACAGCACCAAGGAGCTGTCCATCCTGTTCGGCGGGGTGGAACTGGCCATGCGCGGCATACACACGCTCGCCATCGACGGGCCCGGGCAGGGCGAGGCGCTGCGGCTGCAGAACATCCCCAGCCGCCACGACTATGAAGTGCCGGCCGCGGCGGCCTATGATTACGTTGCGGCGCGCGCCGATGTCGATCCCGGGCGCGTTGCCGTCATGGCGTACAGCATGGGCGGCTATTACGCGCCGCGCGCCGCTGCCTTCGAAAAGCGCTTTGCGGCCTGCGTCGCGTGGGGCGGGCATTTCGACTATCACGCCACCTGGATCACCCGCCGCAAGATACTCGAGTCCGGCGGCAACAAGGTATCGGCCCCGCATTTCCAGCTGCCGTGGGTGATGGGCATGCCGGACATGGACGCCGCGATGAAGAAAACCGAGCTCTACAAGCTGGAGGGCGTGGCGGACAAGGTGACCTGCCCGTTCCTGGTGACCCACGGCGAAGACGATTCCATCTCCCCGGTTGAAAATGCGCGCCTGCTCTACAATGCGGTCAGTTCAAAACAGAAAACCCTGAAGATATTCACCGCAGAAGAGGGCGGCAGCGAGCACTGCCAGGGCGACAACCGCTTTCTCGGCGCGACGTATGTCGCCGACTGGCTGGCAAATCATCTGTAGCGCCGGCGCAAGCCGGAATCCGGACAAGGCAAACCTGAGGAGGAGGCAACCATGAATTGCACCCTGACGCTGCGTGGGACCGCGGTTTTGGCCGCGCTGGTCGCCGGCATGGGATTCCATGCCGGACTCGCGGCCCAGCAATTTCCGGTGAAGCCGGTGCGCTTCATCGTGCCCTACCCGCCGGGCGGACCGCTCGACGAGGTCGCGCGCGCCGCGGCACAGCGGCTGGCGCCGATCTGGGGCCAGCAGGTGGTGGTCGACAACCGCAGCGGCGCCGGCGGCAGCATAGGCGCCGACATCGTGGCGAAATCGCCGCCCGACGGCCATACCATGCTGCTCGGCAACTCGGGGCCGATCACGGTCAACCCCAATCTGCGCCGCGACCTGCAGTACGACGTGCAGCGCGACCTCGCCCCCGTCACCCAGATCATTGCCGCACCCATGGTGCTGGTGGTGCATCCTTCGCTGCCGGTGCGCTCGGTGAAAGACCTGGTGCAGCTCGCGAAGAAAAATCCCGGCAAGCTCAACTATGCGTCTGCGGGCATCGGCAACCTCCAGCATCTGGCGATGGAGTCCCTGCAGTCCATGTCCGGCGTCAAGATGAATCACGTGCCGTACAAGGGCGCGGCCCCGGCTTTCGTTGACCTGCTGAGCGGCCAGGTCGATCTCATGTTCGCCAACATCGTCGGCGTGCTGCCCCATGTGTGGTCCGGCAAGGTGCGCGCCATCGCGGTTTCCGCGGCCAAGGGTTCGACGGTGCTGCCCGATGTGCCGGGCATTGCGGCGACGCTGCCGCAGTTCGACCTCGACGGCTGGATGGGGATATTCGTGCGCGCCGGTACGCCGCCCGAGGTGATTGCCAGGATGCACAAGGATATCGTCACGGCTGTCGACAACAAGGAGTATCGCGAACGCTTTGCCAAGCGCGGCGCCGAGGTCGCGACCGGCGGGCCCGAGGGGCTGGCGAAGATCATCCGCGAAGAAACCCAGGTCTACGCAAAAATCATCAAATCCTCCGGCATCAAGCCGGAATAGGCCCGCAAGGAGTGCAAGCCGTGTCGTTTTTCGATCCCCCGCAGCGCATAGAAGCCGCAATCTTTGCATCGGTGCCGGACCATTTGCGCAAGAAAGGCGCGCCATCGAGCTGGGTGGATGCCAACCATCCGGGCTCCAAGCTCGATTGTTTTCTCGAGGGACCGGCGTTCGACCGCGCGGGCAATCTCTACATGGTCGACATCCCGTACGGGCGCATTCTGCGCATGTCCCCGGCCGGGGAATTCGATGTCGCGGCCGAATATGACGGCTGGCCCAATGGCCTGGCGATACACCGCGACGGCCGCATTTTCATCGCCGATTACCGCCGCGGCATCCTGACGCTGGACCCGGCGACGGGGCGCGTCGAGGATTTCCTCACGCACTGTTTTTCCGAGAGCTTCAAGGGCGTCAACGATCTGACCTTTGCCAAAAACGGCGATCTTTATTTCACCGACCAGGGCCAGACCGGCATACACGATCCCACCGGCCGCGTTTACCGCTACACCACCGACGGCCGGCTGGAGTGCCTGATCGCCAACGGGCCCAGCCCCAACGGCATCGTGCTCGACCCGGGCGACAAGGTGATGTACGTGGCGATGACGCGCGCCAACTGCATGTGGCACTGCCCGCTCAAGCCGGGCGGGGGCGTGTCCAAGGCCGGCGTGTTCGCGCAGCTGCCGGGCATACACGGCCCCGACGGGCTGGCCATGGATGAAGCCGGCAACCTGTCCGCCGCGCACGCTCGGCCGGGCATCATCTGGCTGTTCAGCCCCATCGGCGAGCCGCTGTATTACGTGCAAAGCGCAACCAGGGGCAGCCGCATGACCAATATGGCCTATGGCGGGGCCGATCACAGGACCCTGTTCATCACCGACTCGTACCAGGGGGCGATCCTCGCGGCGAAGATGCCGGTGGTGGGCAAGACGCTGTATTCCCACACGCAGTAAACGGCATGAAAATAAGCGGGCGGTTCTCAGCCCACGCACAAGCACGCATAAGCAAGACAAGGAGGAAAGACGCATGAAGACAATCAATGGTTGGCGGCAGTTGCCGGGATACATGCTCGGCGCCTGCATTGCGCTCGTGGCGGCCGGTGCGTTCGCCCAGCAGAACTACCCCACGCGCACAGTGCGCCTGGTGGTGCCGTCCTCGCCCGGCGGCGGCACCGACATCACTGCGCGCATACTCGCGCCCAAGCTTGCGGAATACCTGGGCCAGCAGGTGATCGTCGAGAACCGCCCCGGCGCCGGCACCATGATAGGCGGCGAGGCCGTGGCGCGCGCCGCGCCCGACGGCTACACCCTGCTGATGGGCATCAGCACGCTGGCGATCAATCCCGCCATCTACAAAAAAGTGCCATATGACGCCATCCGGGATCTTGCGCCGATTTCGCAGGCGGTCGCGCTGTCCAACGTGCTGGTCACCCATCCCTCGCTGCCGCCGCGCACGCTCAGGGAATTCATCGCCTTCGCCAAGGCGCGGCCGGGGCAGCTCAATTTTGCCTCCGCCGGCGTGGGCACCAGTCCGCACCTGTCGTTCGAGCTGTTTCTGGTGATGACCGGGCTCAAGATCACCCACATCCCGTACAAGGGCTCGGGCCCGGGCGTGGTCGATCTGGTGGCGGGGCATGTGCCCATGATGATGCCCAATATGCTGAGCGCCCAGCCGCACATCAAGGCGGGCAGGCTGCGCGCGCTGGGCGTGACCGGTACGCGGCGCGCCAGCGGCGCGGAGGATATTCCGACCATTGCCGAGGCTGGCGTGCCGGGTTACGAGGCAGTGCAGTGGTACGGCGTGCTGGCGCCGGCGGCCACGCCGCGCGACATCATCAACCGGCTGCACAGCCAGGTGGTGCGCGCGCTGCAGAGCGAAGACGTGAAAAAGCGCCTGCAGGCCGATGGCGCCGATCCCGTGGGCAGCTCGCCCGAGCAGTTCGCCGCCTTCCTGCGCGCCGAGACCGACAAATGGGCCAAGGTAGTGAAGGCCGCGGGCATCAAGCAGGAATGACGATGCTGATTTTGGGTAAAGTCAAAAGCAATGCACAGGATTGAAGGGATTTTTCAGGATTAACAGGATGATTCGGGTTCCCGCGGGATGGCCACGGCCGCTATGGGAATTCATTCAAAAACGATGAGAAAAAAACAAACCAGGCAAGCCATTTCACCGCTGATGCGCAAGCTCGCGGCCTACATCGCCGCCGCGCCGCGGCGCGCGCTGCCCGCGAACGTGGTCGAGCGCGCCAAGCATCATCTGCTCGATACGCTGTCGGCGATGGTGTCGGGTTCGCAGCTGCTGCCCGGCAAGCGCGCCATCGAATTCGCGGCGACGCAGGGCGGCAAACCCGAGGCCTGCGTCATCGGCAGCAGCATCGTCACCACCGCGATCAACGCCGCGCTGGCGAACGGCATGCACGGACACTCCGATGAAACCGACGACACCTATTATCTGTCGCTGGTGCATCCCGGCTGCAGTATCGTGCCGGCGGCGCTCGCCGTGGCCGAGCGCCAGCGCGCGGGCGGCACGGCGCTGCTGCGCGCCATGGTGCTGGGCTATGACCTGTGCGCGCGCACTTCGCACGCGCTGGGCGTGGAGCGCTTCCGCAGCGCCGGTCACTCGACGCACAGTTTTGGCGGCACTTTCGGTTCGGCCGCCGCCGCCGCCGCGCTGATGGGACTGAATGCGGACCAGGCGCGCTACCTGCTGTCATATACTGCGCAGCAGGCCTCCGGGCTGTCGTGCTGGGCGCGCGACACCGAGCACATCGAAAAAGCCTTCGACTTCGGCGGCATGCCCGCGCGCAACGGCGTGACTGCGGCGCTCATGGCATCGATGCGCTTCACCGGCGTCGAGGATGTGTTGTCGGGCGACCGCGGTTTTTTCCATGCCTACGGCGCGCATGCCCGTCCGGAAAAGCTGGCTGCCGACCTCGGGCGCACCTACGAAATCATGAACACCTCGATCAAGCGCTGGGCGGTGGGCTATCCGATACAGGCGCCGCTGGACGCGGTGTCCAACCTGATCGCCAGGCACGGCATCACTGCGAAGGACGTGGACCGCATACGCGTGACCATAGACGAGCAGGGCGCGCGCACCGTCAACCAGCGCAAGATGGCGAGCATCAACATCCAGCACCTGGTGGCGATGATGCTGGTCGACGGCGAGATCAGCTTTGCCTCCGCCCACGACGCGGCGCGCGTGCGCGATCCGGCGGTGCTGAAAATCAAGGACCGCATCGAACTGGCGGGAAGCGCCGCCTTCATGCGCACCAGGACCACCCAGGCCATCGTCGAGATCGCCACCCGCGACGGGCGCCGTTTGCGCCACCACACCAAGGCCGTGCTCGGCACCGCGGCCAATCCGATGACGCGCGCGCAGGTGGAAGAAAAATGCCGCGACCTGCTGGTGCCGGTGATCGGCGCGCGGCGCGCCACACGCTTGATCGACATGGTCTGGCGCATCGAGCGGGTGGCCAGCGTGCGCGCCTTGCGGCCGCTGCTTTCTGCATAAAATTATCAATATAAACAAATACTTATTAAAAAGGACTGTCTTGCAATGAACATCGACCTGCACAACCACGTCATTCCGCCTACCGTCGTCGAGGCCATCCGCCGCGACCCCGAGCGCTTCGGCACGCGCATCGATGAAAAAGACGGCAAGCTTTATTTCAACAGCCACGGCCGCATGACCGAGCTGTTGCCGACCTTCTGCGACGCCGACGCCAAGGTCGAGTGGATGGACCGCAACCAGCTCGACATCGCGGCGATCTCGGTCGGCCCGCCGATTTATTTCTACTGGCTGCCGGCGGATGCGGGACTGGCCGCAGCCAAGCTCGCCAATGACGGCATCGCGCAAATGGTGGCGAAGCGCCCGGACCGGCTGCGCGGCATGGCGCATCTGCCGATGCAGGATCCCGACGCCGCCATCGCCGAACTCGAGCGCGTGGTCAGGGAATACAAGTTCAAGGCAGTGGAGCTGGCCACCTCGATCGAGGGCGCGCCGCTTGCCGATCCCAAGTTCCGCAAGGTGCTGAAAACCATAGAGCAGCTGGGCTGCTTCATTTTCGCCCATCCCTACCAGTGCCTGGCCAAAGGCGGCATGGATGCCTACTACCTGAGCAACTTCGTCGGCTTTCCGCTCGACACCACGCTGATGGTGGCGCACCTGATGTTCAGCGGCGCGCTCGACGAGCTGAAGAAGCTGCGCATCCTGTGCGCCCACGGCGGCGGTTTCCTGCCGTACCAGATCGGCCGTTTTGCCCACGGCCACCGCGTGCGGCCCGAACCCAAGGTCAACAAGCCGACGCCGCCGCGCGAACTGTTCAAGCGTTTCTATTTCGATGCGCTGACCCACGACGCGCAGGCCGCGCGCTATCTCATCGACCAGGTCGGCGCCAACCGCGTGGTGATCGGCACCGACAATCCCTTCGACATGGCGCCCGATGACATCATGGGCGCCATAGACGCCATTCCCGGGCTGACGGCGAGCGAGCGCGAGTACGTGTGCAGCCTCACCGCGCTCGACCTGCTGGGCGAAGACTAGGCGCGGCAGCCGTAATCCGCTGAACGGAGATCACCGATGAAGGAAATCAGGGTACTTTCCGCCACCGGCATCCTCGGTTCGGGTTTCCGCGAGGAAACGCTGAAGCGCGCGATGGCGCTCAAGCCCGATTTCATCGGCGCCGATTCGGGTTCGACCGATCCCGGGCCGCATTACCTCGGCTCCGGCGAGACCCTGTTTTCCGATTCCGCCTACAAGCGCGACCTGCGGCTGATTCTGCTGGCGGCGCGCGCGGCGAAAGTACCGGCCATCATCGGTTCCGCCTGCACCTCGGGCAGCGACCCCCAGCTCGAGCGTCTGGTGGGCATCGCCATCGAGATCGCGCGCGAGGAGAGGCTCAATTTCAAGCTGGCCGCGATCCACAGCGAGCAGGACAAGGCCTACCTCAAGCGCAAGCTGCGCGAGGGGAAAATCAGCCCGCTGGCCAATGCGCCCAGGCTCGACGAGCAGGTCATAGACCGCAGCGCGCACATCGTCGGCATGGCCGGCATCGAGCCCTTCGTCGCGGCGCTGGAGGGCGGGGCGGAGGTGGTGATCGCCGGACGCAGCAGCGACACGTCCATTTTCTCGGCGATGCCGGTGATGCGGGGAATCAACCCCGCCACGGTCTGGCATGCGGCAAAAATCCTCGAGTGCGGCGCGGCCTGCGTGGTGCTGAGAAAGTACCCCGACTGCATGTTCGCCACCATCCGCGACGACCACTTCATCGTCGAGCCGCCCAATCCCGATTACCGCTGCGATCCGGCCAGCGTGGCCTCGCACAACCTCTACGAGAACTCCACGCCCTACGAACTGGTCGAGCCTTCCGGCGTGCTCGACACCTATGCCGCGAAATACGAAGCGCTCTCCGACCGCGCGGTGAAGGTGTCCGGCAGCACCTTCAAGCCGGCACAGCGCTACACCATCAAGCTCGAAGGCGCGGAACTCGCCGGCTATCAGAGCATCATCATCGGCAGCGTGCGCGATCCCATCATCCTGCGCCAGTTCGATAGCTGGCTCAGCGGTCTGATGCAGGCCGCGCGCGATCGGATAGCGGCGGTGTTCGGCGCCGGCATCGCCGAACAGTACAAATTCGACGTGCGCGTATTCGGCAAGAACGCCACCATGGGGCCGCTCGAAAGCGAAACCGCCATCGGGCACGAGGTGGGGCTGCTGTTCCAGGTGACTGCCGCCACCCAGGAACTGGCCACTGCGTTGATCAAGTCGGTGAGCCACATCGCGGTGCATTACCCGGTGCCGGAGTGGACCGGGCTCATCACCTCGATCGCCTACCCCTATTCACCGGCCGAGATCGTGCGTGGCCCGAGCTACCGCTTCAACATGAACCACGTGGTCGAGCCGGCCTCGCCGCTCGAAATGTTCAGCATCGACTACCGGAAAGTGTGAGGCCGGCATGAAACTGTGGCAGGTCACCAAGCTGATCCGCAGCAAGAACTCCGGGCCGTTCGAGCTCACCTTCGACGTCATCTTCAAGGATCACGCAACGTACGAGAAGGTGCGCGACGCCGGGCTCATCAACGCCGCGTGGTTCGGCAGGACCTACCGCCTCGATCCCGCGGTAGTGTCGGTCATCAACTACGACGCGGCAAGCGCGATCAAGATCACCATCCCGCGCCCGACCATCTCCGGCGACATCGACGATACCGATGTCTTCGGCGGCCAGCAGTACGGGCCGCTGGTCGATCTCGAGGTGCCGTGAAAAAGAGGGCTCACAATTCCACGTGACATTCAATGATTCATGCGCAAAAACAGATGCTAGAAGGAGGTCGTGATAATGTCTAATGAGATTGCGACACGCAAGCGGTTCCTAGTCCTTGTAACAGTAATATTGTTCGGAATTCTCGGAATCCTTATTTACCAGAAGATCCAAGAGGAACAGGAAGCGCGTATCCAGCAGGCCGCTGAGCAGCGCCATCAGCAGGAAAGGCAGCAGCGGGAAAAAGCCCTCATTGAGGCGTTAGAGGCAAAGGCCGAGCACGAGGCAAGGTTACGAACTGCCGAAAGCAATGCGGAGTCTGCTACAAACAAGTACCCTTGGGACAAGCGCCCTGCTCGCTGCTTCGAGTCGAACAGCGGGAATGATCCAGCTTGTGTATTGGATAACTGGCCAACCTGGGACGCTACGCTTCAGCGAGTGGCGCATTTGTATAATATCGAGAATTTCGTGCTGCTTGACCGAGCAATGCATGAACTCGTATCGTCAGAGAGGCGTTTCGTCAACGGTGATTCACCTGCTGGTGCAGTATATTGGGCATTTAGACGATTGATACCCGCTCCAGGATCGGAGCAATATCATCAAGCAATGCTCTCGCGGTGGAAGGCTGCGGTCCCGACATCCTATTTCGTTGCATTTGTTCAAGCCCGGCTTTTGTACGCAAACGCATGGAACGCCCGTGGTTCTGGATTTGTTGACAGCGTATCCAAGGAATCCTGGGAGCTGTTTCGAATTCGTTTGCAAGAAGCGGAGCAAGTTCTCCACGATGCGCCTCAGGCACTGAAGGACACCCCCCTCTGGCATAACCTTCTATTGGCGATTGTACAGGACGGTCCACGCAATGCCAGCGAAGCGGATGCCGTCTTTGAAGATGCCGTAAGACGCTGGCCGACGTATTTCGATTTTTACGAAGTAAGGCTGACCCGTCTGGTTCCACAATGGGGTGGTAGCTGGAATCAGGTGGAGTCGTTCATTACTAAATGGAGCGTTGCGCTGTCACGTACTGAAGGTTCTTCTCTCTATGCGCGGCTCTATGTGAGCGTTAAAAATCAAGGGTACTCGCCGGAGCAAACGGCGATGAATTGGGCAAAAATGAATGCCAGCCTCAAGGATCTTACTAATCGATATCCCTCTCCTAACTTCAAGAACCTTTATGCAAGCTACGCATGCTTTGCGCGGGACAAAGCTGCATTCAGTGCTGCGATGCGTAAACTCCCTCGGGGGGAGCTTAACCCGCGAGATTGGTTATCCGGGCACTCTTATGAAGCTTGCATGAGATGGGCTGGTGTTTAGAGCGAGATTTTTGTCTTCTTGATCTTTAACCGTAAGGGAATCCCGGGAACGTCGGCAGTGCTGTGTGCGTCCTGCAAGCATTTGCAGGTGAGTGCGAGATTGTTCGCTTTCGAAACCATATCCCGGCTTATCCTCCATTTTTTTGCAGGGGCGGCTGTAACTGATCTCAACCGCCCGAAGCAGCCTTGATGCCGGCGGCCTTCACCAGCTTGCCGAATTTTTCGACCTCCGCTTTGAGGTAGGCGTGGAACTGCTCGGGGCTGCCGCCGATGATCTGCGCGCCGACGTCGGCATGGCGTTTCTGGATATCGGGATCGGCAAGTATTCCGGTGAATTCCTTGTGCAACCGCCCGATGATGGCGGGCGGCGTGCCGGCCGGCGCGGCGACTGCCGACCACGACGAGTTCTCGTAGCCCTTGACGCCGGCCTCGTCTATGGTGGGCAGTTCGGACAGCACCGCCAGGCGCTTGGCGCCGGTGGTGGCGAGCGCGCGCACCTTGTTGGCCTTGACGTGGGGCACGGTTGAAATCGCGTTGTTGAACAGCACTTCGATCTGCCCCGCGATGAGGTCGGTGAGCGAGGGCGCCGAGCTCTTGTACGGGATGTGGGTCATTTTCGTGCCGCTCATCAGTGTGAACAGCTCGCCGCTGATGTGGCCGAAGCCGCCGACGCCCGAGGAGCCGTAATTGAGCTGGCCGGGGCGCGCCTTGGCCAGCGCCACCAGGTCCTTGACGGTTTTCGCTGGCACCGAGGGATGCACCACCAGCACGCCGGGCGAGGTCGAGATCTGGATGATGGGCGCGAAGTCCTTCACCACGTCGAACGGCAGCTTGTAGAGATGGGGGTTGACGGCCCAGGTGCCGACGGTGGCGATCACGATGGTGTAGCCGTCGGCAGGCGCCTTGGCGGTGAGTTCCATGCCGATGTTGCCGCCGGCACCGCCGCGGTTGTCCACCAGCACCTGCTGGCCGAGGCGCTGCGACAGCTTCTCGCCCAGCATGCGTCCCTGGATGTCGGTGGGGCCGCCTGGCACGAAGGGCACGACAAAGCGCACCGGCTTGGCGGGATAGCTTTGCGCAATGGCGCCCTGCGCAAAAACGGCGGCAAGGCCGGCCGCGAGCGCGCAGGCGAAGCCGCGTGTGGTCTTGTGGAACATGGTTGTCATCCTCCGGAGTGTCGTAATTGTTTAAAGTGCTTGTTTACGGTACTTGTTTAAACTTGTTTGTGATGATGCCATTCTAGGGCATTTGCCGCACTGCCGGCATTCCGGTGCAGCAGGTTCAGGCCGACAGGCGCTGCCTGAGCTGCATCACCGCCGCCGCCGGGCTGGTGAGCACCTTGCGCGCGCCGCGCGGCCTGATGGCCTCGGCGGCGCTCGCCATCGAAAACTGCCCCAGCACGATGGCATCGCAGTCGCCGATGTCCTCGGCGGCGGCAGCGATCAGCCGGTCGTGCTCCGCGCCATTGCCGGCGTGCAGCGCGGTCAGCGCCGCCGGCACGGCACGCGTGACCATGTCTAGCCTCACGTTCTTGTGCTGCGCCATCTGCTCCAGCTCGGCCGCCAGCGCCGGTATGCTCGGCTCGAAGGTGGCGATGAGCCCGATGCGCGAGCCTGCCGCCAGCGCCTGCTCGAGCATGGCCTCGTTGGGCTTGAGCACCGGGATGTCGAGCGCCGCCTGGGTGGCTTCTATGGCCGGGCCGAAAGCCGAGCAGGTGAACAGGATCGCATCCGCGCCGCAGCCGCGCACGTAGCGGCCCAGCGTCACGAAGCGCTCTATCATTTTCGGCGTGAGCCTGCCCTCTGCGGCGAGATCGGCGGAAAGCGAATCCTCAAGCAGGTTGGTGGTGAGCGCCTGCGGCCACAGGCGCTTGAAGGCGCTGACGATGGGCTCGATGGCGACCGGGGTGGCGTGGATGAGTGCGATGCGCGGGGCTGACATGATGTGCCGGGATTCGTGGAAAACCCCGCATTTTACAGGTTGTTGAGCGGGTAGCGCCGCAGGATTTCCGTGAGTTCGGCACTGCCGCGCTGGCGCTGACTGCGGTGCAGCTCGCGCGCCTCGCCGGCCTTGCCCGCGCGTATCAGCTTCACCAGCTCGCGGTGCGCCTTGTTCGAGCGCACGGGCCTTGCGCGCAGCGGCAGCGTGAGCAGGCGCGCGCGGTTGACCTGCTCGCGGAAAGTGAAGCCGATCTGGGTGAGGCGCCTGTTGCCGCACAATTCCAGCAGCTTGCGGTGAAACTGCTCGTCGGCATTGGCCCAGGCCGGCAGATCGTCTTTTGCCAGCGCCGCGTCCATCGCATCGACCGCCGCTTCCAGGCTTTTCAGCTCGCGCTCGCCGAGGCCGCGCCGCGCCAGCAGCTCGGCAGCCTCCGCCTCCAGCGCGGTGATCACCTGGTAGATTTCCAGCATGTCCGCCGGGGAGACCGGCAGCACGCGCATGCCGTGGCGGGAGATCAGTTCCACCAGGCCTTCGTGCGCCAGGCGCACCAGCGCTTCATGCACCGGCGTGCGGCTCATGCCCAGCATCAGCGCCAGTTCGTTCTCCACCGCCCGGTGGTTGGGCGGGAACTGGTTGGAGAGGATGCGCTTCTTGATTTCCTGATAGGCGGCATCGACCAGCGATATGCCTTCCTGGCGCGCGGCGGTTTTGTGTCGAAGCTGCATGGCTGGCCGGGTGCCGTGCTTACGCAGTCTTGGCAAGTTGTCGTGCGGACTGTTCGAGACCGGAGGCCACCGCGGCGCCGAAAGCGCGCGTGCCCAGCCTGCCGCCGAGATCGGTGGTGTGGTTCGCGGGATTGGCGAGCACGGCATCCACTGCGCTGTCGATGGCTTGCGCCGCGGCAGCCAGATCGTTGCGCTGGTGGCGGTTGCCCAGCCAGTCGAGCAGCATGGCGCACGACAGGATGAGTCCGGTCGGGTTGGCGATGTCCTTGCCCGCGATGTCCGGCGCCGAGCCGTGGCCGGCATTGGCGACGGCATGGCGGTCACCGGCGTTGAGCGCGGCGGCCAGCCCCAGGCTGCCCGACATCGCCACTGCCGCGTTCGACAGGATGTCGCCGAACATGTTGGTGATCAGGATCACGTCATGGCGCTGCGGGCGCGAGTAAATGTCGGCGGCCATGGCATCGACGTCCATTTCGCGCCATTTGACCTCGGGGTGCTGCGCCGCCACGGTTTCGGTCTGCCTGATGAATATGCCGTCGGAAAGCTGCAGCACATGGCGCTTGCCGACGGCGGTGACCTGCTTGCGGCGCCGCCTGGCGTAGTCGAAAGCCACGCGCGCGATGCGCAGCGAAGCCTTGGCGGTGATCTTGCGCACCGACAGCGCGCAGTCCTCGGTCGGCATGAACTCGGCATTGCCCATGAACATGTTGCGGTCGGAATAGAAGCCTTCGGTGTTCTCGCGCACGATCAGGCAGTCGAGGCCGGGCCGCGCGTCGCGTATGCCGGGGCGGCTGCGTGCCGGGCGCAGGTTGGCGTAGAGGTCGAGGCGCTTGCGCACCGTGCCCGGCACGTTGATGCCGCCGGCTTCGCGCGGCGGATACTCGGTCATGCCGCAGGGACCCAGGATCACCGCGTCGGCGGCGAGCGCGGCGTCGATGATGCTTTCGGGCAGGGTGGTGCCGGTCTTGCGGTAGCTGGGCATGCCGACGTCGCGGGTCTCGAAGCGCAGGCCGAGCGAGAAAATCGCATTGGCGCGTTCGACGATGGCCAGCGCGGCGGCGGTGATTTCGGGCCCGATGTCGTCGCCGGGCAGTACGAGAAGGTTCATGGTATTTGCTTTCAGGGCTGGATTTTTCCCGGTTCCGGGATTAATGTATACGCTAACGTATTAAAAAACTTTAACATGCGCCGCGCCGCAGCGGCAACCGCGCAGTTACAACCGCTGCAGCGGCGCGTCCAGTGCGCATTTCATGGTGCGGCGTGCCCGCACTGCAAATCCGGTCAGCGGACTTGACGGAGGAGGGGATCATGAAGCTTGGGCATTTCCGTAACAGCATGTTGCTGCTGTGCGTTGCCTGCGCCGCAGCCACGGCGCAGGCGCAGGCGCCAGCACAGAAATATCCTTCCAAGCCGATACGCCTGATCGTGCCCTATCCGCCGGGTGGCGGCAACGACACCCTGGGGCGCATGTTCGGGCAGAAGCTGACCGAGGCCTGGGGCCAACAGGTGGTGGTCGACAACCGCGGCGGCGCGGGTACCACCATAGGCACCGCACTGGCGGCGCGCGCCGTGCCCGACGGCTATACCATATTGCTGTCCTCGATCGCGACCCACGCCATCGCGCCCAATCTGTATGCCAAGCCCGGCTACGATCCGATCAGGGATTTTTCGCCGATCACGCTGCTGGCGATTGCGCCCACCGTGCTGTGCGTCAATCCCTCGGTGCCGGCGAACTCCGTCAAGGAACTGATCGCGATGGCCAAGGCCAGGCCGGGCGAACTCAAGTACGCCTCGGGCGGCAACGGCACGCCGCCGCACATGGCGGGGGTGATTTTTGCGTCCATGACCGGCATCAGCCTGTTGCACGTGCCGTACAAGGGCGGCGGACCGGGCATCGCCAGCCTGATCGGCGGCGAGACCACCATGATGTTCGACACCGCGGCGTCCATCCTGCCGCATGTGCGTTCCGGCAAGCTCAAGGCGCTGGCGATTGCGCGCGCGTCGCGGTTGCCGGAGTATCCCAACCTGCAGACTTTTGCCGAGGCCGGCGTCTCCGGCTATGAAGTCAATGCCTGGTATTCGATGCATGCGCCGGCCGGCGTGCCCAGGGACATCATCGCCAGGCTCAACAAGGAGCTGGTACGCATCCTCGAACTGCCCGACATCAAGGAGCGCCTGAAGCAGCTGGGTTCCGAAGGCGTGGGCAACACGCCCGAGCAGTTCGCGAAATTCGTGAGCGCCGAAAGCGCGAAGTACGCCAAGGCGATCAGGGATTCCGGCACCAAGGTCGAATAAACCGGCGGCGGGCGCGGCACAACCACAAAGAGAGAGGAGAACGGCATGAACAGAAAGGCTTGCATCGGCATTTGCGCGGCAGCGCTGACGGCGGCAGCGCTGCCGACCATGGCGCAAAGCTATCCGACCAAGCCGGTGCGCATCTATGTCGGTTTTGCGCCGGGCGGCGGCACCGACATCATGGCGCGCGCGGTGGCGGCGAGGCTCAGCGAATCGATGAAGCAGCAGTTCATCGTCGAAAACCGCCCCGGCGCCAACGCCAACCTGGCGGCCAAGCTCGCCGCAGAAGCGCCGGCGGACGGCTACACCCTGCTGTTCATGTCGGTGGCGCACATCATGAGCAAGCCGGTGTACAAAAACCTCGGCTACGACATCGAGCGCGACCTGACGCCCATCACCGTGGTGTCCAGCGTGCCCAATGTGCTGGCGGCGAACCCGGCATTGCCCGCACGCACCGTGAAAGAAGTGATCGCGCTGGCCAAAGCCAAGCCCGGCGAGCTGACCTATGCCAGTTCCGGCGTCGCCAGCCCCGAGCATTTTGCCGGTGAGTTGTTTCGCGTCATGACCAAGACCAATCTGCTGATGGTGCCGTACAAGGGTGGCGGCCCCATCGCCATCGACCTCGTCTCGGGCCAGGTGATGACCAGCTTCAGCACCATGCCGCCCATCATTCCGCATATCCGTTCGGGGCGGGTGCGCGCGGTCGCCGTCACCACCGAGAAGCGCGCGGCGGTGCTGCCCGACGTGCCGACCATAGGCGAGACCGTTCCCGGCTATGCCATGAGCACCTGGTACGGCGCGGTCGCGCCGGCCAAGACTCCGCGCGAGATCGTGGTGCGGCTCAACCAGGAAATGCTCAAGGCCCTGCAGATTCCCGAAGTCAAAGAGCGCCTCGCCACGCTGGGCGCGGACATCGTGGGCTCCAGCATCGAGGACACCGCGAAAATTTTCAGGACCGACCTCGAGAAGTTCACGCGCGTCGCCAAAGAGGCGAACATCCGCGCTGAATAACGCGGTCCGCATGCTGCTGGGCTGCATCGCCGACGATTTCACCGGCGCCACCGATCTCGCCAACACGCTGGTGCGCCAGGGCATGTCGGCGACGGTGCTGCTGGGCGTGCCGCGCGCGGACGCCGCGCCGCCCGCCACCGATGCGGTGGTGATCGCGCTCAAATCGCGTTCCAATCCCGCCGCGGAAGCGGTGCGCATGTCGCTGGCCGCGCTTGAGTGGCTGCAGCGCGCCGGCGCGCGGCAGCTTTATTTCAAGTACTGCTCGACCTTCGATTCGACCGACGCCGGCAACATCGGTCCGGTGGCCGAGGCGCTGCTCGGCGCGCTGGGTGAGGACTTCACCGTCGCCTGCCCGGCGTTTCCCACCAACGGGCGCACCGTCTACAAGGGGCACCTGTTCGTCGGCGACGTGCTGCTGTCGGAATCAGGCATGCGCCATCACCCGCTGACGCCGATGACCGATGCCAACCTGGTGCGCGTGCTGCAACGGCAAAGCCGGGGCCGCGTCGGGCTGATCGCCTTCGATGTGGTCGAGCGCGGCGCGGACGCGATACGCGCCGCCATCGAAAACCTGCGCGCCGATGGCGTGCGCCTTGCCATCGTCGACGCGCTTACCGATGCCCACCTCGTCGCGATCGGCGCGGTGTGCGCGGACATGAAACTGCTGACCGGCGGCTCGGGGCTGGCGCTGGGCCTGCCCGGCAATTTCCGCCGTGCCGGAATGCTCGAGCAACAAGCCGCGGGCGCGCTTCCCCGAATTGGCGGCCATGCCGCGGTGCTCGCCGGCAGCTGCTCGGCGGCCACGCAGCGCCAGGTGCTTGAAATGCGGCGCCACTGCGAGGCTTTCGAAATCGACCCGCTTGTCGCCAGTGCCGACACGGCAGGGCAGGCGGCAGCGTGGGCCGCATCGCGCCTCGGCGACAAGCCGGTGCTGATTTACTCGACGGCCGATCCCGCCGCAGTAGCGCAGGTGCAGGACAGGATGGGCCGCGAGCACGCCGGCGCATTGATCGAACGCACGCTGGGCGACATCGCCAGGGAACTGGTGCGCATGGGCGTGCGGCGCATGGTGGTGGCGGGCGGCGAGACCTCCGGCGCGGTGGTGACGGCGCTCGGCGTCACCGGCCTGCGCGTCGGTCCCGAAATCGACCCCGGCGTGCCGTGGACTACGAGCCTGTCGGATGAACCCATCGCGCTTGCGCTCAAGTCCGGCAACTTCGGCAGCGACGATTTTTTCCTGAAGGCATTCGAGAAGCTGTAAGCCGCCGATGTGCGCCGATAGACGCGGATCGGGCGGTAAGACAATCAGGAATGCGACAGGAAAATAAAAAATTCGTTTTTTAATCAAATACTTATATAGAATAACAGAGTCAAACACACCGTTCTCCTCCCGCTCACGGGAAGGCGGCTATCCCCATGATTCCCTCTCCCCCGCACACGGGGGAGAGGGGTAGGGTGAGGGGGCAGTAAGCACTTGGTTGCGCAACCGCAGCAGCGTTTTTTGATTGCAGTTGTTACCCGGTTGCCCGGATTCAAGACCTAAATCATGCGTTGCTGCACGCGGCCTGTACCTGATTTGCGAGAGAATGACATTGTCAAGGCAGGAATGGTTTAATCATTTTGAAAGTTCGCTGCGGTACCAGGAGGGTCAAATGCCAATCACAAACAAACAATCCGGAACCCGCGTCGACGAGGTTGCCGACGGGATCTACCGCATCAGCACGCCGGTAACGATCCCGGGCAGCGGGTTTTCGTTCAACCAGTACCTCATCGCCGGCGACGAGCCGTTGCTCTTTCACACCGGGCCACGCAGGTTGTTTCCGCTGGTGCGCGAGGCGGTCGCCAGCGTTCTTCCGCCCGAGCGCCTGTGCCATATCGCCTTCTCGCACGTCGAGGCCGACGAGTGCGGGTCGCTCAATGAATGGCTGGCCGTGGCTCCGCAGTCCGCGCCCCTGTGCGGAACCGTGGCGGCGATGGTGTCCATCAACGACCTTGCGGACCGGCCGCCCCGCGCGCTCGCCGACGGCGAGGCGCTGTCTCTCGGAAAGCACGTCGTGCGCTGGTTCGACACGCCCCACCTGCCGCATGCGTGGGAATGCGGCTTCCTCATGGAGGAGCACACGCGCACGCTGCTGTGCGGCGACCTGTTCACGCAGGGCGGCGCGGACAATCCGCCCGTCACCGAGTCGGACATCCTGGGGCCCAGCGAAGCGTTTCGCCGCGCAATGGACTATTTCTCACACACGAAGAATGCGCGCCAGATGCTGGAGAGGCTGGCCTCAACCAAGCCAACGACGCTCGCCTGCATGCACGGCAGCGCATGGCGCGGCGACGGCGCGAAGCTGCTGCGCGCGCTTGCGGATTCGTTGTGCGAGTGAGCGTTAGATCACACAGTCATGTTCGGACTATTCAAGGACCGCAAATGGATTCCCGAAACATTGGCTGAGATACGGGGCACATATCGTGATCTTCATGTGAGGGTACGCAACATGCCGTGCCTTCGTGAAGAGCAAGGTGTCGGCCGTAAATACCCCTACCCCAATTTCGGGTTTGAGTTTCTGCACCAGCTCCATGAACAGCTCGGGTGTACAGATACGCTCGTTGCCCAATTGAATAGAGGTGCACCGGCCAGCGCGCTTATTACACTGCAGTCGTATCCGCCAATTTTGGTGGAACTTCGGGGGAAGCCGGATCAAAAAATGAACCAATTCCAATCAGATATTGCCGATGCATTGTTGGAGGCATTCAAGAGTGTTGATTTGCGACCTTCTTAAGAGCGTTGGTGGATGGACCCGTAAACTCGGCGCAACGTCGTGCGGAAATGGCAGCCCACCCATAACTTCTATCTTGGGCGGCGTTCGCTTAGAGCGCATATCAAAATGACCTTTCTTGCCCCCTCACCCTGCCCTCTCCCCCGCAAACGGGGGAGAGGGGAATCCATTTTGTTAGGTGCCTTTAATCTTACGGTTGTGGTTGGAATGCTGCTGGTGTTTACCGTTATGTTTGGCCACGGCAGCTGAAACCGGGATTGTTCCAAGGAGGTCCTGATGCAGACACAACGGCCATGACAAAAGCCATCTGGAACGGACAGGTCATCGCCGAAAGCGACCGCTGCGAGACTGTCGAGGGCAATGCCTATTTCCCGCCGGATGCGGTGCGGCGGGAGTTTCTGCAAGCCAGCGACACGCATACAACTTGCGGCTGGAAGGGCGTCGCGTCGTACTATCATGTCGCGGTGGGTGGGCGGGTGAACAGGGACGCGGCGTGGTATTACCCGGAAACCAAAGACGCGGCGAAGCATATCGAGGGATATGTCGCCTTCTGGAAGGGCGTCAGGATAGAATCATGACGCCGGCCCCTGGCCGGTTTTCATTGGTGTTTATCGGCGGGTGATCCTCTCCCCCGACCTCTCTCCCCGCATGGAGAGGGGAGGCGCGACATTTTTTTCCCTCGCCTGCGAAGAAGGAAGGATATGAGATGAGGAATGGGCGGTTAATCAGGATGTTGCAATGAACGAAAACCAGTTGCGCGAGCAGATCGCGGCCATCGGCAAGTCGCTTTACGACCGCGGGCTCGCCCACGGCTCGGCGGGCAACATCAGCGTCAAGCTTGCCGACGGCTGGCTGATGACGCCGACCAATTCCTGCCTGGGGCGGCTCGATCCGGCGCGCATTTCGCGGCTCGACGCCGGCGGCAAGCTGATTGCCGGCGACCAGCCTTCGAAGGAGACTTTCCTGCACATCGCGATGTACCAGGAACGCCCGGCGAGCGGCGCGGTGGTGCATTTGCACTCGGCGCACGCTGTCGCGGTGTCGTGCATGGACAGTCTCAGGCCGCACGACGTGTTCCCGCCGATCACCGCCTACGCCATCATGCAGGTGGGGGCGCTGGCGCTGGTGCCCTATCATCCACCGGGCGACGAGTCGCTGGCTGCGGCGGTGCGCAAGCTGGCGGGCCGGCACCACGCGCTGCTGCTCGCCAATCACGGTCCAGTGGTCGCCGGCGCTTCGCTGGATGCGGCAGTCAACGCCATCGAGGAACTGGAGCAGACCGCCAAACTCATGCTCCTGCTGCAGGGCCATCCCACGCGCTACCTCAATGCGCAGCAGGTGGCCGAACTCAACCGCCGCTTTTCGAGCTGACCGCGGGCGGCGCGCGTTGACAAAGCGGCGCCAGCATGCAAAATTGCGCCGTTAGCTGTCCGCCCTTTTCCGCAATGCGCTGCTGCCGCACATTCGCCACGCGTCGTGCCTGACAGGCCACAGCCATTCCAATAACATTAAATGGAGGAGTTTATGCACCGTCTGTCAAAAGCCGCACGCGCGTTTATTGCGCTTGCGCTGCTGATTGTTCCCGTCGCCGCGTTCGCGCAGGCATTTCCGTCCAAGCCGGTGCGCTTCGTGCTGCCATTCCCGCCGGGCGGGCCCAGCGACATCCTGGGGCGCGCGCTGGCGCAGAAGCTCTCCGAGCAGCTGGGGCAGTCGGTGGTGCCCGACAACCGTCCCGGCGCCGGCGGCAATCTTGGCGCGGAACTGGTGGCGAAGTCGCCCGCCGATGGCTACACCCTGCTGCTGAGCTCGCCCTCCATCGCCATCAGCCCGGCGCTGTACGGCAAGCTCAATTACGATCCCATCAAGGACCTGGCGCCGATCGCGCGCGTGGCCTCCATCCAGAACATCATGCTGGTGCATCCTTCGGTGCCGGCCAAATCACTGAAGGAATTCATCGCGCTGGCGCGCAGCAATCCGGGCAAGCTCAATTTCGGCTCGGGCGGTGCCGGCACCACCAATCACCTGGCGAGCGAAATACTCAAGAGCCTTGCCAAAATCAATATCGTGCACGTGCCGTACAAAGGCTCCAACCAGGCGATGCTGGGCCTGATGGGCGGGCAGGTCGACATGGTGGTGATCGCAGTGCCGCCGGCGGTGCCGCAGATCAAGGCCGGCAAGGTGCGCGCGCTGGCCGTGCTGTCGGATGAGCGCGTGTCCACGGTGCCCGAGGTGCCGACGGCGAAGCAGGCCGGCGTCGATAATTTCGAAGTCGCGGTGTGGTACGGCATTCTGGCTGCGGGCGGCACGCCGCGCGAAGTCATCACCCGGCTGCACGCCGAAATCGTCAAGGCGCTCGCCGCGCCCGATGTGCGCGAGCGCCTGATCAATGCCGGCATCGACCCCTGGCCCAACACACCCGAGCAGTTTGCGAGCTTCATTCGCAGCGAGACCGAGCGCTACACCAAGGTGATCAAGAGTGCGGGCGTGACGGCGAACTGAGGCGGAACTGGGTTCACAAGGAGGAGGATATGAAAAAATCATTTAAAATCATATACTTATGTATTTTAAGCGGTTTGCTTGGCAGCGTTGCGCAGGCTGCCGAGCAATACCCGACGCGCCCGGTGCGCATGATCGTGCCGTTCGCGCCCGGCGGGCCCACCGACGTGATCGCGCGCGTGATGGCGCAGCGCCTGTCGGAAACCCTGGGCTATCAGGTGGTAGTGGACAACCGCGCCGGCGCCGGCGGCAACATCGGCATGGGCATCGCCGCCAACGCTGCGCCCGACGGCCATACGGTGATCGTCGTCAGCTCGAGTTTCGTGGTGAATCCCGGCCTCTACTCTAAGATTCCGTACGATCCGTACAAGAGTTTCATCCCGGTGTCCAACATGGCGGCGTCACCCAATGTGTTTGTGGTGCATCCTTCGGTGCCGGCAAAATCCATAGGCGAGCTCATCAAGCTGGCGCAGGGCGCGCCCAAGAAATACAGCTTCGCCACACCGGGCATAGGCACCACGCCCGACCTGTCGGCAGTGCTGCTGCGCCTGACCGCGAAAATCGACGCCGGCACCGTGCCGTACGGCGGCGCGGGCCCCGCGGTGGGCGCGGTGATCGGCAACCAGGTGGCGTTCGGCTGCATGGCCATGCCGCCGACGGTGCCGCACATCCAGGGCGGGCGCCTGCGCGCGCTGGCGGTGACCAGCGCCAAACGCTCGCCGGCGCTGCCCGACGTGCAGACCATGGCGGAAGCGGGATTGAGCGGGCAGGAGGCCGACACGCTGCAGGGATTGCTGCTGCCGGCGGGCGCGCCCAAGGCCGTGGTGCAGCGGCTGCATGGCGACGTGGTCAAGATCCTGGCGCGTCCCGATGTCAAGGAACGCATCTCGGGGCTGGGCTTCGACATCATTGCCAGCGATCCGCAGCAATTCACTGCCCAGATCAGGAATGAAATCACCAAGTGGACCAAGGTGGTGAAAGACGCCGGCATCAAGGTAGACTGATCTGCCTGTTTGCACATGCCGCGGATGCGCATGAACGCGCATCCGCGGTTTGTTTTTGGGGAAGGAAGTCATGCGCATCACGGCAATAAAGGAAACCGCCATCCCGCTCAGGTCCAGCCTGCGCAACGCGGTGTTCGACTTCAGCGAAATGACCACCTCGGTGGTGGCGGTGATTACCGACCAGGTGCGCGACGGCAGGCCGGTCGCGGGCTTCGCCTTCAATTCCACCGGGCGCTATGCCTGCGGCGCGCAAATGCGCGACCGCTTCATTCCGCGCATTCTCAAGGCCAAGCCCGAATCGCTGGTCAATACGGCGGGCGACAATCTCGATCCGGAAAAAATCCTCGCCTGCATGATGCAGCGCGAGAAGCCCGGCGGCCACACCGAGCGCTCTGTGGCGATAGGCACCATCGAAGTCGCGGTGTGGGATGCGGTGGCCAAGATCGCCGGCCAGCCGCTGCATCGCGTGCTCGCCGAGCGTTACAGCGGCCGCAGGGTGCTCGACAGGGTGCAGTGCTATGTCGGCGGCGGCTGGTACGAGCCGGGCAAGGGTCTGAAGGAGCTGCAGGACGAGATCCGCGAAAAGCTCGACCAGGGCTACACCACCATGAAAATCAAGGTCGGCGGCGCGTCCATTCCCGAAGACGTGCAGCGCGTGGAGGCGGCGCTCAAAGTGGTGGGCGCGAGTGAACGTCTTGCGGTGGACGCCAACGCCGGTTTCGACCGCGAGCGCGCGCTGGCCTATGCCAGGGCGCTGGCGCCGTTCCGCCTGAGATGGTTCGAGGAGCCGACCGATCCGCTCGACTACGCGCTGCTCGCCGAAGTCGCGGCGCTTTACGATGCGCCCATAGGCACCGGCGAAAACCTGTTTTCGACCCAGGACGTGCGCAACCTGGTGCGCTTCGGCGGATTGCGCGCCGACCGCGACATCCTGCAGATCGACGTGCCGCAGTCCTACGGCATCGTGCAGTTTTCGCGCACGCTGGAGATGCTCAAACACAACGGCTGGGCGCGCAGCGCGCTGTTTCCCCACGGCGGCAACCAGATGACGCTGCACATCGTCGGCGGCTTCGGGCTGGGCGGCTGCGAGGCCTATCCCGGCGTGTTCGGCATCTTCGCCGGCTTCGCCGACGACGCCAGGGTGGAAAACGGCTATCTGAAACTGCCGCAGCGGCCCGGCATCGGCTTCGAGGCGCAGAACCAGCTCTACGCGGTGATGCGCGAGCTGGTCTGACCGCCTGCCGCGGCGGTCAGGCGGCGGAAATCGCCCTGGCGACGGCGTCGCCCATCTGCGTCGTGCCCGCGTTCCCGCCGAGGTCGGCGGTGAGATGGCGCGCTTCGGCGATGACGCGTTCGACCGCGCGTTCGATCAGCATTCCTGCCTCGGCAGCCCGCGGTTCCTTGCGCTTCATGCCCAGCCAGTCGAACAGCATCTTGCCCGACATGATCATGGCGTAGGGGTTGGCGATGTTTTTTCCCGCGATATCGGGGGCGGAGCCGTGGGTCGCCTGCGCCATGGCATGCGTGCCGCTGGCGTTGAGGCCGGGCGCGAGCCCCAGGCCGCCGACCAGGCCCGCCGCTTCGTCGGTGAGAATGTCGCCGTAAAGATTGGTGGTGACGATCACGTCGTACTGCTGCGGCTTCATCACCAGGCGCAGCGCGCAGGTGTCGACGATCACTTCCTCGAACTCGACCTCGGGATAACGCGCCGCGACCTTGCGGCATTCCTCGGCAAACAGCCCGTCGCCCATGCGGTACACCGTGTTCTTGTGCACCGCGCTGACCTTGCGGCGCGGGCGCCGGCTGGCGGCCTCGAACGCCGCCTCGGCGATGAGCCGGCTCTTGGTGCGCGTGGTGATGCACACGCCCACCGCCAGCTCCTCGGTCGGCATGAACTCGCCATAGCCCCTGAACAGGTTGCCGTCGACCTTGAAGCCCTCGGTGGTTTCGCGCAGGAACAGCATGTCGATGTCCTTGTGGATCGACGGCAGGTTGGGATAGGACTTGAACGGCTTGTAATTGGCGTAGAAGCCGAAGTGCAGGCGGAACACGGGATGGGCGTTGACCCAGGTCGGATCGTTCTTCGGATATTCGCGATGCCCGATGGGGCCGAGTATCCAGCCGTCGAAGGTGGCCAGCGTTTCCAGCGTGCCCGGCGGAATGGTGTGCCCTGCGGCTTCATGGCCCTTGCGGGCGATGGGCATGGGCCGCCAGTCGATGGCCAGGCCGGTCTTTGCTGCCGCCTCTTTCATCACTTTCACGCATTCCGGCACGACTTCCAGCCCGATGTCGTCGCCCTCGAGGATGCCTATGGTCAATGTCACTGTAGAGTCCTTTCCCTTGTGCAGATAACCCGATTGGCGGAGATGTTGCTGTGGTGCATAACTTTACTGTATTTCGTGCTGTTGATTTTCATGACTTCCCGGTTTCGCGCGGCAATGTCCACGATATGCACTGCGCGAGCCGGGGCGCGTCAGGCGGCGTTATAATCGCATTGCCAGGACGCCTTGCCAGCCCTGTTTTCTGCAGCACATCTTCCGATGCGGGCTTTGCCTGATTCTGTTGCCCCGGGCTGGTGTTCCATACCAATATGCAATCGAGGATACGATCATGCCATTGCGCAAAATTCTGCTTGCCACCGCGATCGGTGCAATGCTCTCCTTTCATGTCGCCGCCCAGGGCTATCCCGAGAAAGCGATACGCGTGGTGGTGCCGTTTCCCGCCGGCGGCGCCGCCGACATCGTCGCGCGCCATGTCACCACGCGATTATCCGACGCGCTGGGCCAGCAGATCATCGTCGACAACCGCGGCGGCGCGGGCGGCGTGATCGGCGCCGAGAATGCCGCGCGCTCCGCAGCCGATGGCTACAACCTGCTGTTCGCGTCGTCGAGCGTGCTGTCGATCAATCCGCACCTGGGGGCGAAAGCCTCGTACGACGTGCTGAAGAGCTTTACACCCATCGTGCAGATCGGCCACGCGCCCAATGTGCTGGTGGTGCATCCCTCGGTGCCGGCAAAGACGGTCAAGGAACTGATCGTGATCGCGAAAGCGAAGCCCGATGCGCTGGCCTATGCTTCCAACGGCGCCGGCACGCTGAGCCACCTGACCGGCGAACTGTTCGCGCAGCGCGCGGGCGTGAAAATGCTGCATGTGCCGTACAAAGGCGCGGCGCCGGCGACCATAGACACCATGGCGGGCAACGTGTCGGTGCTGTTCGCCGCGTTTCCCAGCGTGTCGGCGCAGACCCGCGCCGGCCGCCTGAAAGCGCTGGCCGTCACCAGCGCCAAACGCATCGCGATTGCGCCCGAGCTGCCGACAGTGGCGGAGGCCGCACTGCCTGGATTCGAATCCAGCCAGTGGTGGGGGCTGTATGGCCCCGCCGGTCTGCCGGTGGCTATCGTCGAAAGGCTCAACAGTGCCGCGAACAAGGTGCTGGCCACCGAGGACATCAGGAAGGCCCTCGCTGTCGATGGCGCCGCACCCTCCGGCGGCACGCCGGCTGCGCTCGCTGCCTATCACAAGGCCGATTATGAAAAGTGGGGCAGGGTGATCGTCAAAGCCAACATCAAGGCGAACTGAGCATGCCGGACAACGCCACCCCAATCGCAGCGACGCGGCGCTTTGCCGAATTCGTCGCCGGCACGGATTACGCGGCCTTGCCGGCAACGGTCAAGGAGCATCTGTTCATATTTTTTCTGGACTACCTGCGCGTGGCCTCACTGGGCCAGCGCATGACATGGAGCGCATGGGCGACCAATCTCGCGCGCGAGCTGGGCGGCAACGGCCACTCGACCGTGCTGTTCACGACCGACCGCACCGATCCCGAGCGCGCCACCTTCGTCAACACCACCTATTCGGGCAGCATAGATGCCGACGATGTGCATGTGGGCTCGATGTTGCATCCGGGCTGCGTCGTGATTTCCGCGGCGCTGGCAGTCGGCGAAGCGCGTGGCGCCTCCGGCGATAAAATCCTTGCCGCGATTGCCGCCGGCTACGAAACCATGATCCGCATCGGGCTGGCGATACAGCCCTCGCATTTCCGGCGCGGTTTCCAGAGCACGGCCACCTGCGGCGGTTTCGGCGCCGCCGCTGCGGCGTCCAGCCTGCTGTTCGGGGGCGCCGATCGCGCAACGCGCATCGCCGAGACCATGGGCCTGGTGGCGTCGTTCAGTGGCGGCCTGACGCAGTTCTACCATTCTGGCTCTACCGTCAAGCGCATACACGCCGCGCATGCCGCAGGTGAAGGCGTGCACGCCGCGCTGCTGGCGGAAGCCGGTTTTTCCGGCCCTGCGGACATTCTCGAAGGCAAGGACGGCTTCGCGCGCGCCTATGCCGATGGTCATGATTTCGACAAGGGGCTGGCCGGCATCGGAGCCACCTGGCGCCTGCTGGAAACCGCGATCAAGCCGCATGCCACCAGCGCCCGCGTGCTGTCGGCGATCGAGGCCACCGCCGACCTGTTGCGCGAGCACCGGCTCGACGCGGGTGACATCAAGGCAATCCTCGTCGGCATTCCCGGGATCATCCAGGGGCGACTTACCGTTGCCGAGCCGAAAGACGTGCAGGCCGCGCAGATGAGCCTGCCGTACTGCATGGCGATGGTGGTAAAACAGGGCAAAAAAGTGCCCGCCGGCTTCACCATCAACATCGACGATTTCGAGGGTGCCCTGGCCGACCCGTCGGTGATGTCGATCTCGAAAAGCATAGCCTGCGAACTGG